>ERZ791801.20-NODE-20-length-201373-cov-4.105227_pt1 | contig 201373 bp, 217 predicted proteins | sample MGYA00510309_ERZ791801 | MGnify/ENA primary metagenome ERZ791801 (study PRJEB30046, sample SAMN00791979) | human gut metagenome | study: EMG produced TPA metagenomics assembly of the A metagenome-wide association study of gut microbiota in type 2...
TGAGAGCTAAGCCTTTTTTTATAAGCTTCTTTAAATTTCTGTTCATTTTCAATGCCAAAATAACTTTTCATCACATTTTAATCCATTTTATCATGTCATCAATAAATATATTATCAAATATTATATAAGAGATAAACTTATTATATTTTAGTATATCATAGAAATACTATTAATAACATTAGCTACTAGAACAACAATAATAAATAAAAAGAGCAACTCAAACGAGTTGCTCTTTTTATTTATTATTGCATTTTTTCTTTCAGCATTTTTTGAACCATACCCGGGTTAGCTTTACCTTTGGATTTTTTCATAATTTGTCCAACGAGGAAGCCGATAGCACGGTCTTTACCTGCTTTAAAGTCAGCAACGGACTGCGGATTTTCAGCAATGGTTTCTTCAACCAGTTTCAGAATTGCGCCTTCGTCGCTAACCTGTTCCAGACCAAGCTCTTTAACCAGAACGGACGGAGCTTTATCTTCTTTCAGCATTTCAGCAAATACTTTTTTAGCCAGCTTACTGGAAAGTACGCCGTCTTTAGTCAGATTAACCAGTTCAGCAAGGTGAGCCGGAGTTACTTTAAATTCGCTGATGGTAATGCCTTCGTTGTTAAGATATGCAGAAACATCGCCCAGCATCCAGTTAGATACGCCTTTGCTGTCTTTAGCAGTCTTAACAGCTTCATCAAAGTATTCTGCCATAGCTTTGGTAGATACAATCAGAGAAGCATCATATTCCGGCAGGCCGTGTTCTTTAACCAGACGTGCCTGACGCTGTGCCGGCAGTTCCGGCAGCTCGCTGCGTACACGTTCAATCCAGGCATCGTCAAGCTGTACGGGAACAAGGTCCGGTTCCGGGAAATAACGATAATCGTGAGCTTCTTCTTTGGAGCGCATGGACAGGGTTACACCGTTAGCATCATCCCAGGTACGGGTTTCCTGTACAACATGACCGCCGTCTTCGAGAATCTCTTTCTGACGTTCAACTTCGTATTCAATGGCACGTACCAGTGCGCGGAAGGAGTTCAGGTTTTTGATTTCGGCACGGGTACCGAATTCTTTGGCACCTTCCGGCATAATGGAAATATTAGCGTCGCAGCGCAGGCTGCCTTCCTGCATTTTGCAGTCGCAAACGTCAGTGTATTCCAAAATAGCTTTCAGGTTTTCCATGTAAGCACGTGCTTCTTCAGCACTTCGCATATCAGGTTCGGAAACAATCTCGATAAGCGGTACGCCTGCACGGTTGTAGTCTACTGCAGAAGAATCAGAGGTGCTGATGGTAGCACCGCTGTGTACCAGCTTGCCGGCATCTTCTTCCATGTGTATACGGGTAATACCGATGCGTTTTTCTTCGCCGTCTACATTAATGTCGATATGACCATGTTCGCAGATAGGTTTATCAAACTGAGAAATCTGATAGTTTTTAGCCAAGTCAGGATAGAAGTAGTTTTTACGGTCAAATTTATTGAATTTCTTGATTTCGCAGTTCAGAGCCAGACCTGCGCGGATAGCAAATTCTACTACCTGTTTGTTCAGAACGGGCAGAGCACCAGGCATACCAAGGCATACCGGGCATACATGAGTGTTAGGAGCGCTGCCGAAAGCAGTGGAGCAGGAGCAGAATGCTTTAGATTTAGTTTTCAGTTCGGCATGGACTTCCAGACCGATGACAGTAATATATTTAGTCATTATTTGTTACCTCCCAGCGGTGCGAATACTTTATGATATTCGTTAGCCTGTTCAAAGGTATAAGCAGCACGGAGAATGGTGGCTTCATCCAACGGCTTGCCAATCAGCTGCATACCTACGGGCATACCATCTGCAAAGCCGCAGGGAACGGAAATACCCGGCAGACCTGCCATGTTAACAGGGATAGTGGTTACGTCCAGCAGATAGATGGACAGCGGGTCCATTTTGCCGTCGATAGGATAAGCAACAACAGGAGAAGTAGGAGTCAGCAGTACATCGCATTGTTTGAAAGCTTCTTCAAAGTCTTTACGAATAAGGGTACGAACCTGCATTGCTTTTTTGTAGTAAGCATCATAGTAACCGCTACTCAGTACATAGGTACCCAGCATGATACGGCGTTTTACTTCAGCGCCAAAGCCTTCGGTACGGCTCAAAGTAGTCATTTCCGGTGCAGAGGTTGCAGCAGTGTTGCGGTAACCATAACGTACGCCATCAAAACGTGCCAGGTTTGCAGATGCTTCTGCCGGAGCAATGATGTAGTAAGTAATTACTGCATATTCAGTATGCGGCAGGGAAACTTCTACAATTTCAGCGCCCATTGCTTCGTATTGTTTTACAGCCTTGTCAATTTCAGCTTTAACTTTCGGGTCGAGACCTTCGCCAAAATATTCTTTCGGCAGACCGATGCGCAGACCTTTAACGTCAGCAACCAGAGCTTTGGTAAAGTCAGGCACTTCTACATCCAGAGAGGTAGAATCATGTTCATCTTTACCGCAGATGGTGTTGAGTACGATAGCTGCGTCAGTTACGTCTTTAGTGATAGGTCCGATCTGGTCCAGAGAAGAAGCGAATGCTACGCAGCCATAACGGGATACACGGCCATAGGTCGGTTTAATACCTACGCAGCCGTTAAAGGAAGCCGGCTGACGGATAGATCCGCCAGTATCACTGCCCAGAGTCCAGATTGCTTCACCTGCAGCAATAGCAGCAGCACTGCCGCCGGAAGAACCGCCGGGAACACGATCCAGATTCCAGGGATTGTGAGTTGCACCAAAGAAAGAGCTTTCAGTGGTAGAGCCCATAGCAAATTCATCCATATTGGTTTTGCCCAGGAAAATGGTTTCATCTGCGCGCAGATTTTTGATAACATGCGCATCATAAATAGGAATAAGGTTGCTCAGCATTTTGGAAGAGCAGGTAGTGCGCAGTCCTTTAGTCGAGATATTATCTTTAATAGCACCCGGAACGCCTGCTAGCGGAGCGATTTCTTCACCTGCGGCAATTTTAGCGTCAACTTTGGCAGCCTGTGCCAGAGCGTTTTCTTTATCCAGGGTTACATAAGCGTTTACTTTATCTTCAACTGCATCAATACGTTCATACAGCGCATTGGTGAGTTCTACAGAGCTTACTTCTTTATTAACGAGCTTTTCGTGGAGCTCGTGGGCAGTAAGTTTATATAATTCCACAATAGTGCCTCCTTCTTATTCGATTACGCGCGGTACTTTAAAGCCGCCGTTATGGACAGCCGGAGCGTTGCTCAGTGCTTCTTCGTGGGTAACGCCTTCTTTGGCAACATCCTCACGCAGTACGTTGCTTACCGGCAATACATGAGCAGTAGGCTCGATACCGGCAGTGTCGATTTTTTGCAGAATATCGGCATAGTTAAGAATCTGGTTGAACTGTTCCGTAAATTTTTCCATTTCGGTTTCGGGAACGGTCAAACGGGAAAGCTGTGCAATATACTTAACGTCATCAGCAGATACTTTCATTTTTTCACCATCCTATAAATCAATTAATGAATTTTACCAATAACCTGTTTTATTATACCACAAAAACACCCTCTGTGTACTAAATTTAACAAGTAAAGGCCGTCTTTTGCCGCTTTAACGCAGGCACAAAAAATTCACTTGCACCCCTTAAAGAAAACCCTATAATAAAAATAAAGGAGTGATTTACATGCAAAACATCAATGCTTTTGAACACGCTGAAATAATTTTAAAAACTTTATCTAAAGGAGCTTTTCTCAATACTGCCGCTGACGGCAAACAAAACACCATGACTATCGGCTGGGGCTCGCTGGGCTTTATGTGGGGCAGTCCTGTTTTAACAGTCATGGTCCGTCAATCACGCTATACCTATGAGCTCATTGAAAAAAATCCCTGTTTCACTGTCAGCATCCCTGTTAACGACGGTTTTGCCAAAGCGCTTGGCTTATGCGGCACTAAATCCGGACGTGATATGGACAAATTTGCCGCTGCTGAACTGACAGCAGTTCCCGCTCAAACCGTAGATGTACCTGTTATTAAAGGCTGCGGCTTACATCTGGAATGCAAAATCGTAGACAAAAATACTATGCAGCCTACTGCCTTTGATCAGGAACTGGCGCAAAAATGGTATGCCAATAATGATTGGCACACCTATTATACCGGTATCATCACGGCAGCTTATTTGGAATAATTTAATTTTATCCAATGAATTTTTAAGGAGGGCTGCGTCATGAACTTTCGCATTCTGATTTATTTTCTGACCGTTGTCCGTGAGCGCAGCATTACCAAAGCCGCTGATATGCTGCATATCACTCAGCCGACTCTCAGCCGCCAGCTTATGCAGCTGGAAGAAGACCTTGGCGTCAAGCTCTTTGACCGCAGTCAGCGCCGCTTTACGCTTACTCCGGCAGGCAGCTTTCTGGCGCAGCGCGCGTCAGATATAGTTGAGCTTGTAGAAAAAACGGAGCATGATATCAAAGACCAGGAAACTAATTTAAGCGGTAATATCTGCTTCGGCGTTGGCGAAATTGCTTCTGTTAATCTGCTGGCAGAAATCATCAGTGCCTTTCAGGCTAAATATCCTAATGTTACTTTTGAATTATTTACCGGTACTACAGATATCATTCATCAGAAAACAGAAAAAGGGCTTATTGATATTGCTCTGCTGCAGGAGCCTATCGACATGCTTAATTATAATTTTCTTACTCTGCCCTGTCAGGAGGAACTGGGCATTCTGATGCGTGCAGATGCCGACTTGGCAGCTAAAGCAGAAGTTAGTGCCAAAGATTTGGAAAACCGTTCTCTGCTTTTGCCCACACGCTTACAGCTTCACAGCCTTATTCTTAACTGGCTGAGCGGTAATATTTCCAAAATCAAGCTTATCGGCACCTGCAATCTGCTTGGCAATACCTTTCCGCTGATTGAGCATACTGGCTGCTATGCTATTACGGTTAAACCATCCATAGCTAATCCTAACAAATTTACTTTCAGACCTTTACAGCCTCCTATCAGTACCAAGGTCTTTCTTGCCTGGCGCAGCAGTGCTACCACAAGCATTACCGTAGAAAAATTTATCGAGTTTGCAAAATGCTTTTTAGGCATAAAAGAAGCTGTAAAATAGGTATTAGACTTTAAAATTGCATATTTCTATAATTAAGGCATACAGATAATCTGTATGCCTTTTGTTTTGCTTAAATATATAAAAGGCAGCGTGTAAAATTTTACAAAATATTGATTAAGGCAGGTACCTGAAATGAAAAAGCTTCTTACTACATTCTTACTTCTTTGCAGTTTTACCAGTATAGCAGTAGCTGAAATTCCCTATCTGGATAAAGTCCAGCCAGCATACCAGCAGGCAGCAGAAACATTTGTCTTTAACTTCACTTCTGACGCAGAGCTTGCCGCTGCCGCAGATATGCAGCAGTCTACCGCAGCAGGCAGGGAAACAATCGTTATTCCGGCTGCCAACGATATACCTGCATTAACCATGTATATTTATCGTCCGCAGCAGCAAACAGCTTCTCTGCAGCCTGCAATTTATTATACTCATGGCGGCGGTTTCCTCTTCCGCAAAGAACTGGATTTTACTTACCGTTACCAGCAATTAGCAGATAATACCGGAGCGATAGTAGTTACTCCTCGCTACCGTCTGTCTACGGAAGCACCTTTCCCTGCTGCTCTTCAAGATGCCTACGCCGGACTTTGTTATCTGAAGCAAAACGCTGCCCAGCTGAAAATTGACGACAGCAGGATTATGCTGATGGGCGGCAGTGCTGGCGGAGGCTTGGCAGCAAGCCTGGCTCTGTATAATCGCGACCATGCTAATATCCCTTTATGCGGCCAGATACTTATTTATCCCATGCTTGATTATCGCACAGCCACTGATAAGTCTCCTTATAACAGCATCAGCACCGGTCATATCGGCTGGAACAGACCTACTAACGCTTTTGCCTGGAAAAAGCTGCACGGCAACCAAGAAATAAGCAAAAACATGCTGCAGTATTTTTCTCCTGCCGTAGCCGATAATCTGAATGACCTGCCGCCTGCTCTGATTTACGTAGGCGGACTGGATTTATTCGTCAATGAAGATATTACATACGCCAACAAACTTATTGAAGCAGCCAACGATACTACCTTATACGTAGTACCAGGCCTTTATCATGCTTTTGACATAGCAGTGCCGCAGGCTCAGGCCACACAGGAGTTTTGGCAGCGCGTTTACGAAGCTTCCCGTCATATGCTGACAGAATAAAACTTATACATTATTGAAATATAACCATACCGACAGAAAAGGAGGGTAATATGCACGCAAAGCTCTTTAAATTACGGCGTCTGCTTGGCTATTTCTTAGGCTTTCTGTTGTTTTATGAACCTTTTATGTTCTTTAACAGCTTGTTTGCTCAGTTTTTTCCAGCCACCGGATTTTATTCGCTGCACGTACCATGTGCACGTATCCCCATAGCTCATCTCATTACGGGTGACTTTACCGCTGACGCTCCTGCTTCCCTCCTTTTTTGTCTGCTGCTGGCAATAGTTTCATTTTGGTTTGGCCCGCTGTTTTGCGGTCGCCTTTGTCCTGCCGGAGCTTTCAGTGAATTTTTAGGCAGTCTTTTGCCGGAAAAATATCAAATAGACTGGAATAAATATGTTCCTGTCACCACACTGCGGTATGGGTTTTTAGCTGGTTTTCTGCTCATAACTTTTCTGGGCCTGGCTTATCCCTGTGTCTATTGCAACTACTATGCTTTTGAATTATTTGTCCTCAGCATAGCCAGCGGCCAGCTGCTGCTCACTTCCATGTCTCTGCTGGCAGTATTTCTAATCTCAAACATAGTCCTAGGTCTGTTTACTAAAGGCGGCCGCGGTTACTGCAATTTTCTTTGCCCTGTAGGCACAGTAAGCTCTCTTTTGCATAATATCGGTCTGCTGCTGCCCGGGCCATTTAGAATGACAGTAAATAAAAACGCCTGTATCAGCTGTGGTAAATGTGCTCGCAGCTGCCCCATGCGCACAATCAGCATTCAAAATGGCAAAGCGGTTATTTATACCAACCGCTGCATTGTCTGCGGCTGCTGCCAGGCGCAGTGCCCTGCGCAGGCTATCCGCTATAAAAGTAATATTGCAAAGGAGCAGTAATCTATGAATACACAAAAGTTGCTTTACAGCGGCGGTGCCATCGGAACCATTATTTTGCCCCAGTTATTAGCTAGTCATAGCTTTCTCCCTACTTTATCTAATAAAGTTTCTCTGACTGGCTGTACAGGAAGCTGCGGTAACTGCGGCGGCTCCTGTATCGGCGTAATCGCGCCCATGCTTTTTCTGAGTTACTGTGCCTGCCGCGGCAAAAAACACTAACTCATTTTATATCCAAGGAGGTATTTATTATGTTTGGACTTGGTCTACCAGAACTTCTTCTCATTCTCGTTATTGGTTTAATCTTTTTTGGTCCCGGCAAACTGCCTGATGTCGGCAAGGCTTTAGGACGCAGCATGCATGAATTTAAACAGGCGGTCAATGCTGCCGATCCTAAGCAGCCTGCAGCTGACGACAAAGCTTTAAGCTCCGGCGAGCAAAATGCTGCTTCCTAATCTGACTCAGGGACCGCCTGACAAAGATATGCCGTTTGCCAGCCATCTGCAGGAACTGCGCAGCTGTATTTTAAAAAGCCTTGCAGCTCTGTTAACAGGCAGTGCTGTCAGCCTGTTTTTTATACAGGATATCGTACGGCTTCTGACATCAGCTGCCGGAAAGCTGTATTACATGAAACCGGCAGAAGCTTTTGTTATCTACATGAAGCTTACTATTTTCTGCGGACTGATACTGGCACTTCCTTTCATTCTCCAGCAGATTTATCGCTTTATCAGCCCTGCATTAACTTCTAAAGAGCGTCAGTTTTTATTGCTGGCAATGCCGGTAATGCTGCTCTTGGCCGGCAGCGGTATGGTCTTTGCCTATCTCTTTGTTTTTCCGCGCGGGCTGTACTTTTTCCTCAGTTTTGCCGGTGATAAAATAACGCCGCTACTTTCTTTAGAAAGCTATCTCAGCTTTTTACTGATGCTGACAGCTCCCTTTGCCTTTATCTTCAATATCCCCATAGGCATTCTGTTCTTAGGACGCTGCGGTATTATCAGTACTGCTGCACTTACACATTACCGCAAACATGTCATCCTCGCCTCATTTATCCTGGCTGCAGTTATCACTCCCACGCCGGATATTATCACTCAATGCCTGCTTGCTGTGCCTATGGCTGTCTTATACGAAATCAGTATTATTTTTCTGAAATATTTTGCTAAAGGAGGACCAGAACATGAACAGACGCAGTTTTCTTAAATCTTCAGCATTTTCACTTATGGGTTTGGCAGCAGTCTGCTTAGGCTGCGGCAACCAACAGTCTGCAGCAGCACCAACAGCTGCTGCAGATACAAATACAGATAAAGGAGTGCAACAAACCATGAATACTCAAAACAAAAAAATTCTCATCGCATATTTTTCCTGGAGCGGCAATACCAAAGCTGTCGCCGAAGCAATTCATGCCCGTACCGGCGGCGATATGTATGAAATCGTACCGGAAACACCTTACTCCCAAAATTATTCCGCAACAGTTGATAAAGCCAAACAGGAGCAGCAAAACAATGCCCGTCCTGCGCTCAAAAACAGACTGACAGATATCAGTCAATATGACCTTATCTTCGTCGGCTACCCTAACTGGTGGGGCAGCCTGCCTATGCCGGTAGCTACTTTTATGGAGGGCTGCAGCTGGCAGGGCAAAACAGTAGCACCTTTCTTTACCCACGGCGGCGGCGGTGTGCAAAACTGTGACCGCGATTTACGAAAATTAGCTGCCGGCGCAAATGTAACTGAATATCTGTGCCTGTCCGGCAACAGAGCAAGAAATTCTCAAAGTGAGATAGACACCTGGCTGCATAAACTTGCTTTATAAGTAGTTAAGAGGGTGGAATAAGTGAAAAGACGTGACTTTCTTAAAGCAACTGGACTGGCTGCATCTTTACTGGCAACAGGAGGAATAATGAACATGGATAAAATATTTGCCCAGGCTCCGGTCATCGGCAGTACAAAAGTTACCAAAACAGCCGCAGGCAGCGGCTCGCATGCCAAGGTTTACTTTACCAGGCATATTGATGCAGAGCATTTAATCAAGCTGTACAATTTAATCAACGAAGCAATTTACGGTAAAGTAGCAATCAAACTTCATACCGGCGAAAAACATGGGCCTAATATTCTGCCGCGTGACATGGTACGCGCCCTGCAGCAGCGAATTCCCAACAGCACTATTGTAGAAACAAATACCCTCTATCAAGGAGACCGCTACACCACTCAGGGCCATCGTGAAACGCTGCAGGTAAACGGCTGGACCTTTTGTCCCGTAGATATTATGGATGAGGACGGCACTGTGATGCTGCCAGTGCGCGGCGGCAAGCATTTCAAAGAAGTTTCCATGGGTAAAAACATCGTCAACTACGACTCCATGGTCGTCCTTACCCACTTTAAAGGCCATGCCATGGGCGGTTTTGGCGGCTCCATGAAAAATATCGCTATCGGCTGTGCCGACGGTCGTATCGGCAAAGCTCAGGTGCATGGAGTAGATAAGGATAACCTGCCGGCAGACTGGAATGCATGGCCTGCCAAAGAACAGCTCATGGAAAATATGGCAGAATCAGCCAAAGCCACTATCGACTTTTTCGGCAAGCATATAGTTTACATCAATGTTATGCGCCGCATGTCCGTAGACTGTGACTGCGCCGGTACTGCTGCAGCAGAACCTACTATCCCTGATATCGGCATTGCTGCCTCCACAGATATCCTGGCTATTGACCAGGCCTGCATTGATATGGTCTATGCACAGATGCACAACCAGGACCTGGTAGAACGCATTGAAAGCCGCCATGGTCTGCATCAGCTGACAGCCATGCGTGAACTGAAAATGGGCAACGATAAATATGAACTGATTGAAATTGATTAAAGCAATTTTTTTCGTATTTATATCCAGGCAATAATGTTACTTTTTAAAAATTGACAGCTGTAAAATTTTCATGATATATTTACTGTAATTTATTTGCTGCCGAGTAAATAAAATGCATCTTACAACGTATCGTTAGGCCTTTGCAGATACGTTGCAAGGTGCATTTTTTAGTTTAAGGAGGTAATATTATGGCATGGATTTATTTACTTTCAGCGGGAATACTGGAAATCTTTTGGGCTACTACCCTAAAGCTTTCTCACGGCTTTACAATTATGAAGTATTCTCTTTTGACAGCCGCAGGATGTCTGCTCAGTTTTTATCTGCTGGCACAGGCAACCAAGGTGCTGCCTTTAGGCACTGCTTATGCTATCTGGACCGGTATCGGTGCACTCGGGGCAGTTGCTATAGGTATTATCTTTTTCAAAGAACCGGTAACCTTACAGCGTTTATTTTTCATCACGCTGCTGCTGACTGGTATTATCGGATTAAAAGTTTCTTCTGGTCACTAAAAAACAAAAGACACAATGAACTAATATTCATTGTGTCTTTTCATTTTACTCAAATGATGTTAAGAAGTTGCGCATGCAGTCCTCTACGCCACGTTTCACAGCTTTAGCACGGCTGGGCTCGCCAATCTTCCAAAAGTTAATGGAAGTAGAAGAACCAATACCTTCTACATTCTGATTATACAGGAATTTCTCTTCGTTGACGTCCACACATTTCAGCTTCATAGTTACTACCGCACTGTAAGTCTGTGTACCAGCAATCACCATAAAGCCTGTTTCTTTTTCCCTTACAGGCAGCAGACTGAGAAAGATAACCCTGTCTGCTCCGCAGGCTTTGCCGACATTTACCAGCTCGTCCAAAAGCGGCGCTTCCGGGTTTTCAAATGGATACTGCAGCATAGCTTTCTGTACTTCATTGCTGCCGCTGATTTGAGTTATGCTCGTTTTCTTGCTGGGATATTTCTTTTTCAGACTGTCCTTAACTGCTCCTACTGCCATTTCACGACTGCGGCCTTCCAACCCGGAAACATCGACATAAGGCAATACAGCTACTGTATAAGGCAGCTTGCATTCGACAATTTCAGCGTCAGTAGCAACAAAATGCGTTTCACCCGTATCAGCCACGCCCTGATCCAGCGAGTCTATAGAGCTTACTTCACGCTCAGCCGCACTAACACTGGCAGCTATAAGCATCAGCAATACAGTTATTAAAGAAAATATTTTTTTCATTATTTTTCCTCCTGACTGCCGCCCTGCAGCATTGCCAAAAAGCGCGCTTCATCAATAACAGTTACGCCCAGCTGCTGAGCTTTTTCCAGTTTGCTGCCTGCTTCCACACCGGCAATAACATAGTCAGTTTTTTTACTTACGCTGCCGCTGACCTTTGCACCCGCATCCTGCGCCATGGTTTTCGCTTCTGCGCGTCCTAAAGTCGGCAAGGTACCGGTAAATACCAAAGTTTTCCCGTAAAAAGGATTCGTCTCATCAGCTGCCTGCTGCGTAAAGTCCATTTTCAGCCCTGCCTCGGCCAAACGTTCCAGCAAATCACGGTTCGCAGGTACAGACAGCCAGGTAACTACGCTTTCAGCAATCTTACTGCCGATATCACGAATAGCAGCCAACTGTTCCGGTTCAGCCTCCAGTAATTTTTCCATGCTGCCAAACTCTACAGCAAGCAGACGTGCCACCTTTGCTCCCACATGACGGATACCCAGAGCAAAAAGCAGTCTGTCCATCTCGTTTTGCTTACTTGCTTCCAAAGCCTGCAGCAGATTGTCGGCTGATTTTTCACCCATACGCTCCAGCTGTACTAAATCATCTTTAGTAAGATTGTATAAATCAGCGGCATCCTTTACCAACCCAGCATCCATCAACTGGTTGATAACAGACGGCCCGCAGCCATCAATATTCATAGCATCACGGCTAACAAAGTGAATCAGTCCCTCACGTCCCAATGCCGGACAATGGGGATTAGTGCAGCGAATAGCGGCTTCATTATCAGGCCGCTCTACCTGCCAGCCACATTCCGGGCAAACTGTCGGAATTTGGACAGGACTTTCCTCACCGGTACGTTTTTCTGCTGCTACGCGCAGTACTTCCGGAATAATTTCCCCTGCCTTATTGATAATTACTCTGTCGCCAATGCGGATATCTTTTTCCTTAATAAAATCAACATTATGCAGCGTTGCTCTGCTAACCGTACTGCCGGACAGTTTAACCGGCGTCAGCACTGCCGTAGGCGTCAACACACCGGTACGTCCAACACGCCAGACAATGTCTTCCATCGTTGTTTCTGCCTGCTCCGGCGGATATTTAAAAGCAATAGCCCAACGCGGGTCCTTACCAGTAGCGCCTAAAATACGCTGCTGATAAACGTCGTTTACCTTGATTACGGCACCATCTGTATCATAAGACAGACCGGCGCGTTTTTCATTAAATTCTCTGATATATTCCAGTGCTTCATTTATGCTGCCAACTACTCTATAATTTTCGCTGACCTTAAAGCCGTAGCCCGTAAGCATAGCTAAAGACTCACTGTGCTTTTCTTTGGCTCCATCTCCTACATAATAGGCAAAAAAGCTTAAAGCGCGCTTTGCAGTTACCTGCGGGTCTAGCTGACGCAGGCTGCCTGCCGCCGCATTACGCGGATTGGCAAATTCGCTTTCGCCAGCTTCGGCACGCTCTTCGTTTAAACGCATAAACTCATGACGAGGCATATACACCTCGCCGCGCACATCTAAAAGCTCGGGCAGCTCCTGTCCTTCTGCTGCCTGCAATACCAACGGGATGCTGCGAATAGTACGGACATTAGCCGTTACATTTTCCCCCACGACACCGTCTCCACGTGTCGCAGCACGCACCAATCTGCCATGCTCATAAATCAGACTGCAGGCCAAACCGTCAATCTTCGGCTCCATAACGTACTCAACCTTGCTGCCTTCCGGCAAGCCGTTATGTACACGTTCATCAAAAGCACGCAGCTCTTCTTCAGAAAAAGCATTACCCAAACTGAGCAGCGGCGTCAGATGACGTACCTCGGTAAATTCCGGTGATACCTTGCCGCCTACACGGCGTGTAGGTGAATCCTCCGGCACATCTTCCGGCAGCTGGCTTTCTATTTCACGCAGACGCACCATCAGTCTGTCATATTCGGCATCTGTGATTTCCGGCGCATCCAGCACATAATACAGATATTCATGATGGCGGATTTCCGTGCGCAGACGTTCAGCTTCCGCCAGCAGAATATTTCTTTCCTCCATAGTTTCTTACCTCCGTTGCCACTTACAGCTTTTTCAGCACGGCATATTTAGTCAGCAGACTGCGTATGCCTGCTCCGGCAAAAGCAACCTTTACTTCCTGTCCATCCTCGGTATTTTTAACGCTTACTACCGTACCGGTGCCCCACTTGCTGTGCGATACCTTATCTCCGGCAGTGAAGCTGCTGCCGCTGCTGTTTTCCTGAGGAATGAAGCTACTTTTCGGCTGCAGGAACCAATTAGCTGTACTGCGGTTGTCACTGCGTCTTTCCTCGCGCGGAGCCTGACGCTGCACTACCGGACGTTTGTAAATATGCAAAAGTCCGCGCGGTACTTCCTGCAGAAAACGGGATGGCGGATAGGAAACAGTATGTCCGTAAATAGTACGCATCCTGGCATTACTCATAAACAGATATTTTTCAGCTCTCGTAATACCAACGTAGCACAAACGGCGTTCCTCTTCTATTTCTTCTTCGTCCATAAGCGTACGCGCATGCGGGAAGATTCCTTCTTCCATACCGGCAAGGAATACTACAGGGAATTCCAAACCCTTTGCTGAATGCAGTGTCATCAAGGTTACTGCATCTTCACCCAGCTCTGCATCATCAATATCGGACACCAACGCTACATTGGCAAGGAAGTTTTCCAGGGTATTTTCTTCGCCGCCCTTAGCAAAATCTTCTGCTACGGACAGTAATTCCATCAAGTTATCTACACGGCTCTGGTCCTGTACATTCTTACTCAGCTGCAGCTCTTCCAGATAGCCGGTTCTTTGCATAACGTCTTCAATCAGCTGCTTAACAGGCACTTCTTCTGCTTCGCCCATCAATTCAAAAATGATGCCGGAAAGCTCATCCAATTTGCCCACAAAGCGGCTGTTTAATCCAGGTACCGCAGCTGCATTGGACAGAACTTCAAAAAGATGCAGACCATTTTCTGCCGCATAAGCCTGCAGTCTGCCCAAAGTTGCATCACCAATACCACGGCGCGGAACATTGATAATACGCAAAAGGCTTAAAGAATCATTAGGATTAAAGATAACTCGCAGATAAGCCAGGATATCTTTAATTTCCTTACGCTCATAGAACTTGGTGCCGCCTACCATGTTATAGCTGATACCACTTTTAATCAGCATTTCTTCGAATACGCGAGACTGAGTATTGGTACGGTATAAAACAGCCATATCACCCAGACGTAGATTTTCTTCCTGCTGAAGGCGCTGCAGCTGCTCAATGACAAAACGTGCTTCATCACGTTCATCCATGGCCTGGAAATATGTTATCTCCCTTCCTGTACCGTTATCAGTCCACAAATTTTTCGGCTTGCGTCCGGTATTATTTTCAATAACAGCATTAGCCGCATCCAAAATAACCTGAGTACTGCGATAATTCTGTTCCAGCTTAATCAATTTGGCATCAGGATAGTCTTTTTCAAAATCAAGGATATTCTGAATATCGGCACCGCGCCAGCCATAAATGCTCTGGTCAGCATCGCCCACTACACATATATTGCGATGTTTGCCTGCAAGCAGTTTAGTCAACAGATACTGCACATGGTTAGTATCCTGATATTCGTCCACCATGATATATTGGAATTTATCCTGATATTTTTCACGTACTTCCGCATTTTCCTGCAGTAACTGCACCGTCAGCAAAAGCAGGTCGTCAAAATCAAGGGCATTGTTCTGACGCAGCTTTTCCTGGTAGCTGGCGTAAATCTGTGCTGCTTTTTCCTCGTAAAAATCATTGGCAGCCTTAGCATAGTCAACAGGCGACAAAAGCTGATTTTTAGCACTGCTGATACGCGCGCAGAGGCCTGCAGGCTGAAAACGCTTTTCATCAAGATTCATTTCTTTAAGTACTTGCTTAACTACGTTTTGAGCATCGGAAGTATCATAAATAGCAAAGTTATTGCCATACCCTTCCAGCTTATCTATATCACGGCGCAGCAGCCGCGCGCAAAAAGCATGAAAGGTAAACAGCCAAACATCTTTAGCTGCCTCGCCAGCCATTCTGTCAACACGCTCACGCATTTCTGCCGCTGCCTTATTAGTAAAGGTAATGGCTAAAATTCTGTACGGCGCAACGCCCTGCTGCAAAAGGTGTGCGATACGGCAAGTCAATACTTTCGTCTTACCACTGCCCGCACCAGCCAAAATCAGCATAGGACCGTCTGTAGTCTGAACTGCCAGTGCCTGCTCTTTATTTAATCCCTGTAATGTGTCACTCATTTTTACCTCCAAAGCTTCCTTGTTTCCGTTAACATTTTTACTCGTGTATCACTTATTATACCATATTCACGGCAGGGCTTCGGAACTTTTCTCAGAACTTGCCCTATGATATAATAAGCAAAATGCAGTACGTACAAAGGAGGCTTCACATGAAAAAATTATTATTCTATCTAATTTTTACAGTTGTAAATCTTATTTTAATTATCTTAGATATTCTGCGTCCGTTTCTCGGCCTTGTACGTATACTTGCTTATTGTAATCTGTTAGGCCTCGCTTTTTGCTATTTTATTTATGATAAATTGCCATCTGCATTCATCATAAGTACCATTTTATCTTTTACCATAGTATATGGCTATCAATCTCTGATAGATTTTTTTATAGGTGTCAAAACAGGTATGTTAGATACTGTAAATTATAAGGAGCCCTGATATGTCCCAAAATAAGAATGTTTTTGTTCCCGCCGATGATTTAAGCAAACTCTGGCGTGCCATTATTGAATTTGATATGCTGCAACCCGGCGACAGAATCCTTATCGGACTCAGCGGCGGCAAGGACAGTATGTTCCTTACTGCAGCGCTCGCTGAAATAAAAAAATACTCGCCTATCCCCTTCGACCTGGCCTGCTATACGGTCAACGCCATGTTTGCTCCTGATTTTCCCCGTCAACAGCTGGAAGATTTCTGTAATAGCTACGGCATTAAGCATTACAGTGACGATGTCAATGTCATGGAGGCCTGGCAGCATAAAGGCAGCAGCCCCTGCTTCACCTGCGCCTATTTCCGCAGAGCAGCAACCAACCGCCGCGCACTGGAACTCGGTTTTAATAAAGTTGCCCTGGCCCATCATCATGACGACGCAGTAGAAACCTTTTTTATGAATCTATGCACCTCAGGACAGCTGCGCACCTTTCTGCCGGTTACGCCTCTCAGCCGTACCGGCCTTACTGTGCTGCGCCCGCTGTTATATTACAGAGAAAGTGAAATTCGTCAGTTAGTAGAGAAGCTCAAGCTGCAGCCTTTAAAAAATCCTTGTCCTTACGATGGTCATACCACAAGACAAGACGTCAAAGAACATATTGCCGACCTTGATAAACGCTATCCGGAAATCTATGAGCACCTGGCAGCAGCCATGCGCTGCAGCGAAAATCAGGAACTGTGGCCGCAGAAGCTAAATCAGAAAGAACTGGCGGGAAAATTCCGCGAATTCTGGAAGAAAAAACTATAACTTTATCTTCAGATAAATATACTAAAGCATTCAATCTACGACTAATTAATCAATATTATATAATGTATTATTGACATTTTTATCTTTTTAAATTAGCATTCTATATGAGATATTACAAAACATGTTATTATTTGTGTACTTTTGAAAACGTATTAAAACGAGTGACTTAGAGGGTTGTACACAAATTTAACTTTTAGTTGATGCAGTAATTTCTATGCTTATCGTAAGAGTTATTTTAAATCTTATTGGTATAGCAGTTTAATATTTTAATAAAAAACGCATTAGCTTTATAAAAGCTAATGCGTTTTTTACTTTACCACTCTTCACTAATCTCACTAATTTCCCCTGCTACAAACATAATATTGGTAATATTACATATTAAATTTCCACTTTCATCTCTAATCTCCGAAACTATATTAATAGTAGATTTGCCTTTATGAATGATTTTGCTTGTAGCAATCAGGCAGCCCATTCCTTTAACATTGCCAATATAGTTAATATTCATATTCAGCGTCTGAGCCATTTTACCAACTGATGCACAAGTAATCCCTGTCAACGAATCTGCCAGCGCAGCCATAGCACCGCCATGTACACCCAGCCAATGATTAGTATGAACATCAAAATCAATCGGCATTTCCAAAGTAGCCCCGCCGCAATGTACTTCCTTGATTTTTATTTTCAGTACATTCATAAAAGCATTGCTTTGCCACATATTTCTGATAATTTCCTCAGCATTCATCATAATTCCAACTCCTTTAAAAGCAAATATTGACTATCGTCATATATACAGGGATGACAAGCAGCCCAAACAAAATAGTAATAAAGCTCAGCGCTGCCGCATACTGACTATCGACTCCATATTGTTTGGCAACAATAGCCATCTGAGTCATAGCTGGCATAGCAGCCTGCATGGTAAAAACCTTGATAGACATATCAGAAATCGTCATAAATGGCACCAAAGCCAATACACACAGCGGACAAATAATAAATCTGCCAAACAACCCACCAATAATATCCTTTTCAAAGTTAAAACTACGCAAAGAAATCCGGCTGATTTCTATACCAATAAAAATAAGAGACATCGGCGTTGTCAGATTACCTACATACTGAAAACTATTAAACAAAAATCTTGGCAGTTGAATATCGGCCATAATCAATAACAAAGCTACAAAAAAGCCTAACAACGGCGGTGATAAAAGTTTTTTCAGTACAGACGGAGAAATAACGCTTGCATGCTGCCCTTCCGTATCTGCTACAATATTATGCACGCCTATAGTCCAAAAAAATATTGTATTTACAATATAATACAGCATTACCGAGGGAATACTCTGATCACCAAACAAAGCCAAATTTACCGGTAATCCGATAAACATAGTATTAGCAATAAAATAATTAGTACAGAAAACTCCTCTACGTCCCTTCTGGACTTTAAACACACTGGATACTAGTTTACCTACCAGCAACGCTAACAACATTGAACCTATAGGCAATAGCATATCCGGTGCCATTTTAGTAAGTCTTTCTGCCGTAAAATTTTTTGTTAAACTGGTTATCATATAAAGTGGCAAAGAAACAGTCGTTACCAGTCTTGCAATAAGAGAACTACTTCTTTCGTCAAACCAGTTTTTTTTGCTCAGTACATAGCCGATCCCGACTATAAAGATTATCGTAAAAATACCTTCCAGCGCCTGTATTACAAAAGTTAACATTATTCCACTTCCTTTAAAACGCACAACAAGGTCCGGCATAAAGCCGAACCTTGTTGTGTCTTGTTGGAGGTTGTTAGCATTACTATGCCACAGAAAGCATTTGTGTTTATGTCAAGGAATGCTGCTAATATAAAATGTCCCTAAAATATATTAACAGGGAATTCCTTATTTTCTAATAAATACAATCCTATAGTCACTGATAACAAATCAGCACTGCCACCAGGACTTATTCTTCTATGAACAAAATATTTTTCTGTATCTTGAATAGCTTTTCTACCACTATCTGTAAAAACACTACCAAGAGCTATAATTTTTTTAGCAATTATTTTGACTTCTTCTGCAGTTTCAAAATCTGTACGCCACAAAACATTACTATCTTCAACTACAGTCATCAGCGAAATCAAAGTATGTACTAGTGCATCATTTAAATTTGCTTCTCTTTTAAAAGCTTCATGCAAAGCCGGTAATCCAGCATGTTGTACACTTAGAAAACCATTTTCTACTTCTCCACGGATACCTGTGATGCCATATTGTCTATATAGCTTTTCACCTGCGGTAAACTCACTTGTTTTTCCTAATCCTTCTAATTCTTCATGAACTAATCCTTCTGTCATCATCTTTACAATATTCAGTAAATCAATTTTAGATAATGAATGCTTAATGGCATATCCAGCCGCCGCACTTAGAATACCTCCGGCAAACAAAATTCCTCGTTGTGTATTAACTCCTTTTGTAGCTACCAGCAGTTCCTTCTCAGCATTAATACCGTAGGCACGTACTTTTCTAAATAATTCTTTAACGTCTCCAATATGAGCCATACCTATATCCTGCAATTCATAAAAAGCCCTGCTTAGCACCGCTGAACTCATTGCAAAAGTCATGATACTCATATCATTATGAGCTCCATTAGTCATCCTAGTTACCAACCCTGGTTTCGGATGAGTACAAACTTCAAGCAAAATCGCCTGAGATAGATATTTACTTACATTATGCAATCCAGCATCAAGAGGAGAAAGCTGATATGTATAAAAACTTTTAGGCAGATTTATTCTGTTGTCTACTCGATTCATTAAAAATTCGCACTTTTTCATTATACAGAACCAACTTTCTCCTAAATTCTGCTTGTGTCATTAACCAAAAATTGCTTTAGTAAGGAAATAGAATATGGACGGGAAAGTCAAACAGCCAGAACCGGTATAGAACGTTGCAGTCATTGCAGCATACGGAACAAGCTTAGGATCTACCGCCGCCATACCAGCTGCAGTACCAGAAGTAGTACCCATTAAACCGCCAAATACCATTGCAGACTGCGGATTATCAAGGCCTACCCATTTAGCAACAAACGGGGTCAGGATCATTACCAATACGGATTTTACAACGCCTGCCGCAATACTGATAGCGATAACTTCGGAAGAAGCACCCAATGCTGCACCAGTTACGGGGCCTACGACGAAAGTAGCAACACCTGCACCGATAGTACACAGGCTGATAGAATCACGATAGCCAAGAGCATATGCTACAGCTACACCTGCAATCCAGGAAGTTATAAGACCAAATACCAAAGAAAGTACGCCAACAACGCCTACTTTTTTAATCTCTCTAAGGTCTGCACCAAAAGCGGTTGATACAATAGCAAAGTCACGGAACATTGCACCACCCATAAGTCCAACACCTGCAAACAGAGGAATAGTAGCTAAACCTTTACTGCCACCACCAATATAAGCGAGAATCAGGCCAAAAAAGATTGCTACAGCAGAACCATGGATACGGCCTTTAGTAAGTCCAGCCATTTTATAGGCAATTAAGTTTGTGATACCAATAACAATAAAAGCAGTTATCAGTCCATTTTTAACCAATACTTTACTTAACATTGCTGTTAAATCCATAATGTACACCCCCTAATCAATCAGCCTTTTTTCTACTCAAAATAGGAATAAACACAAATCCAAGCGCTACGCCTAAAACACCGCCTAAAATTGCAACAACACCACCAGACAGAGCTGCCACAACATTTTGAATAGAACTCATAGCTACTACGATAGGAATATACATTGCACTCCAAAAAGCAATGCCTTCCTGGCTTTTTTTATCTAGCCAGCCACTATCAATACCTTTATTACTTAAAATGATAAGGAGCAACATAGCAAAGCCAACGCCGCCTACATTTGCTTTAACGCCTAAGAGCGCACCAAGTACATCACCAAGAAAAACACCTGTTAAATAACAGAAAGCAAGTAATGCAACACCATAAATAACCATATTTACACCACCTTAAGTACAATTTTTTATTATCGCTGCTCTTTAAAAGAGCAGCGAAACAACAAAAGGTTAAGTCTTAATAATTATTCAACGATAGCAACAACAGTACCAGCACTTACACGATCGCCGGGTTGTACTTTGTATTCTTTTACAGTGCCTGCTACCGGGCTCGGTACCAGTTGTTTCATTTTCATTGCTTCCATAACAATCAGCACATCTTTTACTTCTACATGATCGCCAACTTGTTTTTCAAAACGTACGATTTTGCCAGGTACTCTAGATTTAATTTCCATAATTCATTTCTCCCTTTCTATTCTTTCAGAAAATAATTATTCAACAATAGCAACAACAGTGCCAGCACTTACACGGTCGCCGGGTTGCACTTTATATTCTTTTACAGTACCTGCTACCGGGCTCGGTACCAGTTGTTTCATTTTCATTGCTTCCATAACAATCAGCACATCTTTTACTTCTACATGATCGCCAACTTGTTTTTCAAAACGTACGATTTTACCAGGTACTCTAGATTTAATTTCCATAATTCATTTCTCCCTTTCAAGCATTTGCATAATTTCTTTTTTATTTAGTAAATCTACATCTTTAATGCTTTTGCCCAATACTGTTGAAGTATTCATAAACAGTTCAGCTAGTTTGACACCATACCCGTTGGGCAGCTCCAATTCAAAGTCCATATTTATCTGAGTACTCAACGATTTCACTTTAGAATAGAACTGTCGCAGAACATTATAAGGCGCGGGCTTTAGCAAAATATCAATATCTGAACATTCATCCGTATATGGCAGACCGGTTACAAGTTCCATACCAGCAGAACCCAATATTCCTATCTTTAGATTATTATCAGTAGCAAGTTCTGTTATAGCATCGATAATACGCATACATTCCGTTCGCTTTTGATTATGGCAGGCAGTCAACGCATAGACAGATACAATCTTCTTAATTTCCTCTGTCTTCGCATAAGTTGCTATCCGCAGCCTATTACCGTCCATCCTGCAATAATGTACAAAGCCAATCGCTATTCCACAATCAGTACTATCATCATCTCTTCTGATAATGCCCGGTACTTCCACTGCCGCACAGAAAATCTCTTCTGCCGCTTTAAGTGCCTCTTTATTTTTTATCTGCTGTGTAACACGCTGCAACACAGATTTTCTTCCGGCTTCCGTAAGAAAAACCAGATTATGTCGTTTTAACTGCGTTTTGTCCATACTGGATCCGCCTTACTGTTTTGCTGATAATCCAACTGTGCCTGTATCATGTCATCAAAAAACTTAGTCTTTGCCGGAGTATCAATAATAAACGATTTTTGATTATTACCGATTAGATAGTCCGGAACAAGTTCTAAAACAGTATGAGCAGCGCCAGTTATCAGTTCAGGACTTACTTTCACAATTCTGCCTTTAATCCTTAAGATACTTCTTGCTACCCGCCCCAAAGTAACTGATGAGGTAAGTTTTGTCGCCTTGACAATAACTTCGTATTCTGGATAACTTCTCTGTCTTCTATAGGTAATAATCTTGCCCTCTCTGTTGCAGATATGACCACTGTCACTTACAGGAAAGCTATCACCCATGGGCAATCCTCCCACTACCAGCTCATATAGCTTTTTTCCACTGTTATCAGCAGTTGGAATCAGTGAAATATCATCTCTTACCGGTATCCCGTCCATGGCCAACCAGCCAAATTCCTGACATCCGTACAAATCATGTACCTCTGCCTGCAGTACGCTTTCAGCAACACCAAGCAGTTCCAAATCCAAAGGTGTCCCTGCAGTCAGTAAGATGATATTTTGGGGCAGTTCATCTGATACTCCCATATGCCGGGCATCTTCTAAAGCCGCCCGGATAAAAGACGATTCTCCAACTACAGCCTTAGGTTTAAATTCATGTAAAGCTGCTAAAAATGCGTCTCTACTGGAACGTATCAAAAATGACCATTCAAGCCCATATTGTTTAAAAGCTTCTCCAGAAAAAACATTTACTAGAGGCGGATAGGTAACAAGCACCCTATCCCCTGCTTTCAGTCCAGCCTGTTCAAGAATCCTGAATGATGACTGAATTCTTGCAGGCATTTCAGCATAAGTAACACCTACAATGTTCTGAAATGCAGAAGATCCGGTTGTAAATGTCAGATAAGCAAAGTTAAGAGGAGTATGAACTTCTTCAATGGTATGAGCCGCTGTCGGTCCGGCAATTCCCTTATCAGAAAGTGTTCTTCTAGGCATATCTTCAAATTTAGGCGCTGAGCCAAATTCTTTTACCAGGCTGCTAATTTCATCCAAGATACTGTTCATACTTACCCTCCTAATCTGTTAAGCGTTAATATATTTGTCGGCTACAGCATCAAATTCTTCGTTAACTTTTTTAATTGCAGCCATGCGATGGGTACGTCCACCACGTTCATTGCCAAGGATACCACGTCCCCAAGGACCAAGCAGTTCAGACTTACCTTCTGCTTTAAGAGCGGCAACCTCTTTGATATGTTTGATAATTACATCGCGCATATCTTCCGGTTTTTCTACAATTTCCTGTACACCGCCAAGTTTATAGAAGAAATCAACGCCAGCAGCAAAAACAGGGTTACTCTTGGACAGTTCTTCCAAACGTTCAATATCCATCTTGGTGATACGGGAAATAGATGTAATTGGCATTACATGGATCATGGTGCCATATTCTTTGGACAGTGCAAGGATATGATCTGCCTGTAAACCATGGCACAGGAAAGCACCGGAGATTGCACGGCCGATAACCATAGCAATAATGGGATGGCCGGTCTTTCTTGCCTCAGCCAGTGCCAGCTGATAACCGCCGGTGGATTTATTCATACCGGCAATTTCTTCCATTTTGCCAGGGCCATTGCCCGGGGTGTCAACAATCAGAACAATAGGTCTTTTTTCTGCTAACGGTTTGTCTTTGTCAGTTTCGATGGTACGATAAACGGCAGTAGCCATTTTATAGCCTTCTTCCAAACCGATTACACCGCCAAATACAACCGGGAATCTTTCATTAAATGCATAAGCATCATTGGCAATAACTGTTACAGTCATACCATCCATTTTGCCGGTACCAACTACAGAACCGGGACCATATTCAGGGTCGAATTCAAAAGCGCCAACATGATTTTCTTCAAAGGAACCGCTGTCTAAAATCATGTCTATCGCATCACGGCCGCGGCCAATCATAGTGTTGTCTAATTCTTCCATGTTTGTTACCTCCTCTGCCCTTATGCGCGCTCTCTGCGTTTTACAACTTTCAGGAATTCAGCAGTACTGAGTTCCGGAAGTTCTGCAGGGTTTTCGTTACCAAAATGTTTCCACAGATCCATGGAGTCTTTCGGCTGCATATCGCCTACCAGTTTAACCAATTCCTGTTGTTCCTGAACCAGTTTCAAAGAACCGATACGACGCATTTTTTCAATTTCATCCATAGGAATATCAGCTACTTCAGCCAAAACATTATGGAAATCACCAATTTTATCTTCCACTAAATAGTTGCAGTCTTGGATAATATATTTGTGTTTAGCACCAGTTGTACGATATACCAGAGCTTTATTGGATGCATCAAATTCATCTTTGCCCATTTCCTGCTCAATTACTTCCGGTCCGGTCAGACCAATACGGCCTTCTTCATTCATAACAATGACGTCGGTTGCAGCAGCAACAAAACCCATACCGCCGAAGCAGCCAACTTTACTACCTACTACGGAAACAATGGGTACAATGCCACGGCAGTCCTGGAATGCATCCATTACTTCCGCATGAGCCAGAAGACCTGCATTTGCTTCATGCAGACGTACGCCGCCAGTTTCAAAGGAGATAGCTACCAGAGGACGGCGGGCAGCATAATCATCTGGGTGCTGTTCTTTAATTGCAGCAGCAGCTTTCAAAGCCAGACGGATAGTAGCAACCATTTTGCCACCATTTACTTCACCAATAGCTCCACCGATAAATTTGCCTTCCATAGATACAACGAAAACAGGATGTTTGCCAATCAGGCCCACGCCGGTAACAGTACCGTCATCAAATTCTACTGCAGCACCCAATACAGGAAGATGAGGACTGCAATAACGATCGATAGGGCTCAGAAATTCAGTAAAAGTATCTTTATCAACTAAGCCCAGCGCACGTTCACGGGCATTAGCATCGAAAAAGCTGCTGTTAGCAAGCTCAGTCCAACTTTTCATCTTATTCAGCCTCCTTTGCTGTAGCTTCAGCCAAAGCTTGACGCAATCTCATGTACACTACGATAGGTGTAGCGTTGTCGTCATTGATTTCAATGCTGATATTGCCTACGCCAGTATCATTGACAAATTTTTCAATCATTTTTTCCCAAACTGCATCAAAACCTTTAACAGGAGTTACTACTTTTGCCTTTACATTGCCACCCAGGTCTTTTTTCTCAAACAGTACTTCCAAGTCGCCGGAACCAGTTACGCCGAGATGGGACCATTCCTTAGCAATAGTTTGAGTAGCTTCTGATTTGAATTCAAATTCCAATACTTGTAATGCCACTTTTCTCTCCTCCTCTTACCAGTTTCTGAATTTAGCAGGCGGATTATACAAGCCTTTAGACCAAACAACAAGGTCATGTACATTTTTAGCTGCCAGCATGGAGCGGTTAGCTCTGCTCATGTCAATGCCGAGATCAGCCGGAGTCTTGATAATGCCAAGTTCACGCAGACGTTTAGTTTCTTTAGGATCAGCTTTCATACCAACTTCAGTGAAACCAGCGATACCACGGATTGCCGCAGTACGTTCTTCCATGTTGCGGCATTTAGGCAGGTAAGCGATACCTTCTTCAGTAATGATATGGGTAAGGTCGTCACCGTAAATCATAACGGGCTCAATAGACAGATTAGCGTTTTTAGCCAGAGCAAATGCGTCAAGTTCTTCTACAAAACCAGGAGCCAGTTTTTCACGGAAAGTTTCTGCTAATTGTACTACCAGTCGTTTACCGCGGCGTACAGGACCCCACAGTTCAGAATTCAGAGCATATTCTTCGCCGCATTTCAGCCATGCGCCAGAAGAATGACGACGTCCTTTAGGATCGCAGCCCATATTAGGTGCACCACCGAAACCTGCTACACGGTTAGCAGTTGCAGTAGAGCTGTTGCCATACGGGTCAATCTGTAAAGTACCACCGATGAACATGTCGATTGCATAGTGACCAGCAGTCTGAGAGAAAGCACGGTTGGAACGCATGGAACCGTCCGGACCAACAAAGAAGATATCACTGCGGGCAGCAACATAATCTTCCATGCCCAGTTCGCCGCCAAAGCAGTGAACAGATTCTACCCAGCCAGTTTCAATAGCCGGAATCAGAGTCGGATGCGGATTCAAAATAAAGTTCTTGCAGATTTTGCCTTTCAGGCCAAGTTCTTCACCATAGGTCGGCAGCAGCAGTTCAATTGCAGCAGTATCGAAGCCGATGCCATGGTTAAGAGAGGTAACTTCATATTCTCCGTAAATACCTTTAATAGCCATCATGCCTTTTAAAACCTGCGCATCAGTAATCAATGCCGGATCACGAGTAAATAGAGGCTCAATATAAAACGGTTTCGGGGATTGTACTACATAGTCAACCCAATCGCCAGGAATATCTACACGCGGCAGTTCATCAACAATTTCATTAACCTGAGCAATAACGATGCCCTGACGGAATTTAGTAGCTTCAACAATAGCCGGAGTATCTTCTGTGCTAAAACCGGTAAACAAATTACCTTTTCTGTCCGCCATAGTAGCTGCAACCAGTGCAACACGTGGAGTTAAATCAACAAAGTAACGTCCGTAGAGTTCCAGATAAGTATGGATTGCACCCAGTTCCAATTTACCTTCTTTAAGGAATTGGGCAATACGTCCAGCCTGAGGACCAGAGAATGACATATCCAACTTTTTAGCGATACCTTTTTCAAAAACATCCAAATGTTCCGGCAGTGTAAGTACAGACTGTACCATGTGCAGATCATGAACTTTTGCAGGATCAACCTGACACAAGCATTTTGCTAAAAAATCTGCCTGCTTCTGGTTGTTGCCTTCGATATTTACTTTGTCAAATGGTTTAATTACCGCTTCAAGCAAAGCAACAGTATCTTTGGCATCAACAATTTTTCCTTCCTTGACGTAGGGAGCAGCATTTTTTGCACGTTCCATTGCGTCTTTTTTCAGAGTGTCCCACTCACGAGTGATTCCTTTGTACTCCATTACGGTCTCTCCTTTCTGAATAAGAAAAGCTTCATATATTAAGGCCAAATAAAAAAAGAGAGTATATGCAGGTTTTGCCTGCTTATACTCTCTTATCTCCAATATGCTTTTTTATTTAGCACTATATATGCATTACACCCAGCCCTGCTCTATCATGATTAGTCATATAATGCAGTGCGGATTTTCCAAATAAAGCAACTGCTATCCAAGTATCATCACGTGCTACAGCAATTTTCATCGCCAGATTAGCACTAGTGCTTACACTTACAAGAATACCTTTTTTAGCCTCTTCAGTTGCATGTATTAAAGCATGAATATCATTAGTAGTTTTTTGAATAACACCAGAATTCAAACTTGCGCCAATAACAGCACGATTGATTTTTTCGTTAAAATCGTCAAAAGATGTTCTGCCACCAACTTCTGTGACCACGGCTTTAAATCCGTTTTTAGCTACTATCTGTTTAACCTTTTCTTCATCATAAATCGTCTGGGTCAAAGCCAGCAGCATGGCAGCTATTCCAGAACTGTTAACACTGTTCTCTAACAAAGTACGTGTACAATCAGCCATAACGATCACTCCTTCTCTTAACGAATGCTTATTTCTCCAAAATCAAAACTCCTCTGTATTCCTTCTTCATTACGAACCAAGAGTGACCCCTGGGCCCCCATATCTACAGCAGTACCAGAAAATATTATTCTATCATTATCTTTTACCAGAACTTTCTTTCCTAGTGTACAACTATATTGCTTCCATTGTGCAAAGAGGCTTTCAGGGCCATGTTCAAGCCAGTCCTCATATAGACAAGTTATCTCTTGCAACACTTTCTGTAATACCTCATCACAACCAATATATTTACCTGTACTCAGCAACAAAGACGAAGCAATGTTTTGAAGCTCTTCCGAAAAATCACTCTGTTGAAGATTAACATTAATACCTATACCCAATATTGCATAATCAACCATTCCATTTTCATCAAGCTTCATTTCTGATAGAATACCACATATTTTCTTTCCTTCTAAGAGCACATCATTAGGCCATTTAATTTTTACTTGTTCTGTTTCATAAATACATCTTAAAGCCTTTACTACAGCCACACCAGATAATAATGTAAGCTGTGCTACATTTTCAGGATTAATATGCGGGCGAAGAATTATTGAAAACCATAATCCTCCTATAGGAGAATTCCACACTCTGCCCACTCTCCCGCTGGCACTGCATTGCTTTTCAGCAATTATAACAGAACCTTCTGCTGCTCCATGCATCGCAGCATCCACAGCAGTAATATTAGTAGATTCTAAAACATCATAATAATGTAACTGTAAATTCATAACAGATACCCGTTAAAAGCGCTCTCTGAATTATTTAACCATACCAATAGTTGCAATAAATACACCACAAGCAATAGCTGATACAATTACGCCACCAATGTTAGCTCCCATTGCAACAGGCATTACTACTGCAAACGGATCTTCATCTTCAGCAGCATGCTGAGCAATTTTAGCAGTAGTAGGTACGCAGGATACACCAGCAATACCAACGACAGGATTGAAATTACCTTTCTTAAACCAATAAACAACCCAGCCGCCAAGAATACCTACAACACCGGATACAGCAAGAGCTAACACACCAAGCACGATAAGAGGAGCTACTTTAGGATTCAGCAAAGTAGATGCTTCACACAAAGTACCAAGCAGCAATCCCAACATTAAAGTACCAGTATATAACACGGTATTTTCGATTAAGTCTTGATAAGGTACGATTTCTGCTTCTTTAATAGCCATACCAAGGAAGAAGGACATAATAAGCGGAGCAGCCATCGGGAGTAAAATACATAACAATGCACAACAAACAAGGATAAAGATAAATTTCTTTGTTTTAGGAACTTCCGGAGCATCAAACCAAATATCATTACCTCTATATTTTTTCGGTACAAGCATTTTTACCAGAGCCGGATAGCCAGCGTAGGTAAGGCTAAGATACAGATATGCAATTACAGAAATTGGTACAAACAAATGCGGAGCTAACATTAAAGAAGTGAACAGAACCATAGGTCCGTCAGCGCCACCAATAGAAGCAACAGCCGCAGCTTCTGGAGGTGTAAGACCAAGATGTACACCAAGAATCAAAGTAACAAAAGTACCTGCTTCTGCAAAAATTGCAATAATAATAGAGGTCCATGGATTAGCAAGAATAAAACTAATTTCACACATAGCACCTACACCCATAAATACCAGGCAGGCAACCAAGCTGTTACTAAAAGTAAGATTATAGATAGGCTGCAGGAAGTTAATCTGCATAATATCTACTAATGCACCAGGCTCAGAAATCAAAGGATCAAGGAACAAAGTTCCAAGTTTACCACCATCTAAAAATAACACACCACAGTTGATACAAATCATACCAACACCCATAGGTACCATAATTAGAGGTTCCAAAGTACGTTTAAAACCAAGATATGCAAGAAAAAAACCAAAAAGAATTAAAGCAATCCTAGCTGCAGCAATAACAGGATCTTGAACAAACAAGCTTGCTATACCAGGAAACAAAGTAGCAACAATATTAGCATCCATTACTGATCCATCCCTTCTCCATTAGAACTTCCGCCCATAATTTTATTGAGCAGTACAACAGCGCCAATCATAAACAAAGCAATGGCAGCAGTAAATAAATAAGCAAAACCAGCGTATGCCTCAACGCTCATAATTTAATTCCCCTTTCAAAAATATTATTTACCAGTAAATTTATTTGCAATTTCCGGACATTCCAAATAAAAAAGACGAAAACATAGAACTAAATTCTATCTCTCAGTCTCCATTATTTCATTGTAAGAGCTTACTACTTTTTAAACTCTCAATCTCTCTTGAACATGTTCTAATATAAGTACACAATTTTGTCAATCTTTCTTACAAAATTTTATTTTCATATATGCATTGTACCTACACATGCACGGCGATGATTTGTTATATAATAAAGTGCTGAATATCCAACAAAAGCTACTGATAACCAATTTTTATGTCGTACCACAGCAATTTTTAAAGCAACATTAACCATAATAGATGTGCTAGCAAGAAACCCTCTTGCAGCCTCTTCAGCAGCATGAATTACAGCGTGTATCTCATTAACTTCTTTAGTAATGACATTTTTATTTAAGCATGCTCCAATAATATGCCCTATAACCTTTCTACCAAAATCTGTTTCGTTACCACCAAATTCTGTTACAACACATCTATAACCTTTCTTAGAACATAATTCTTTCAACGCATTCTCAGTAAGCATCGTACTGGACATAGCTAAACATAGTGCTACCGACTGTGTATCTATAAGCATATCTCCAATAATATCTTCATACAATATATTATCTGACATACTATTCCCTCCTCACTTTAAATATAGATTAATATAATATTAAATATCATATCTTCACAATATACAAAAAAGAAGATATACATAAAATGCATATCTTCTTTTCATTTTTCTAGGATACTATTATTTATTATATCAATATGTCAGTATTTCCGGACCATCTTCCGTAATCAAAATTGTGTGTTCCCATTGAGCAGACAGGCTGCCGTCCTGAGTATAGACAGTCCAGTCATTAGCTGCATCGACAAATACATCCTTACGGCCTGCATTAATCATGGGCTCAATCGTAAAGATCATGCCCGGTACCAGCAGCATACCGGTTTTTCTTTTGCCAACATGGCATACGAAAGGCTCTTCATGGAATTCTACGCCTACACCATGTCCGCCAAATTCTGTTACAACAGAATAACCATGCTTTTTGGCAAAAGCAGAAACTGCTGCACCGATATCACCTAAAAATCCCCACGGCTGCGCTGCTTCTATACCGCGCTTTAAGCATTCTTTAGTAATTTCCACCAAATCTTTGGCCTTTTTATCTACTTTGCCAATCGTAAACATACGAGAGGCATCAGCATAATAACCGTTATAAATAGTAGAAACATCCACGTTGACAATATCGCCGCTGCGCAGCACATCATGCGGACTGGGAATACCATGGCAAACCTGGTCGTTTATGGAAGTGCAGACACTTTTCGGAAAACCGCAGAAGCCCAGCGGAGCAGGTGTTGCACCCTGGCTGACAGTATAATCATAAACAATTCTGTCTATTTCTTCTGTAGTCATACCGGTCTTGATTTTTTCTGCTACTAAATCAAGTACCGCAGTATTAATATCACAAGCTTTACGGATACCGGCAATCTGTTCCGGTGTCTTAATCATATCTCTGTCGGGCACTTCACAGCCACGTGCCTTAAATTCAGCAATTTTATCATCAATATTTTTATGGCAGTCAGCGTAAGCTTTACCGCTGCCGCACCAGCACAATTCATGTTCCATAATGAATCTCCTTCTCTGATATAATCCTAGTTTTATATTATATCATACCCTTAACATTATGTATAAAAATTATTGTTCACCTTTCTGCCTTATGGTAAAATTACTCTATGTAAAAATTATCATACTAAGAGGAGAATAATTCATGGAAGCCTATTTAATGCAGTTTATTGATTTAATTTTACATCTTGATAAGCACCTGCCCGAAATAATGACTGCTTACGGACATTTTATCTATCTCATTTTATTTATGGTTGTCTTTTGTGAAACCGGTCTGGTTGTTACACCCTTCCTTCCCGGTGATTCCCTGCTCTTTGCCTGCGGCGCGCTGGCAGCTACTGCTCCAGAAGGTATGGATGTAACCATTATCGCTTTAATCTTTCTCGTATCTTCTATTTTAGGCGATGCCTGCAATTACTTTATCGGCGAAAAATTTGGCGTAGCCATTATCAAATCAGAACGCGGCCTCATCAAACCGCAGCATGTACAAAAAGCTGCTGATTTTTATGCCCGTCATGGTCATAAAGCTATCTTTTTGGCACGTTTTGTTCCTATTGTCCGTACCTTTGCTCCCTTTGTGGCAGGTATCGGCAAAATGCACTATATGACTTTTGCTCATTATAATGTTATCGGTGCTGTTGTATGGGTTACTTTATTCGTTGGTGCCGGTTATTTCTTCGGCAATATTCCGGTAGTAAAACATAATTTCCCGCTGGTAACATTGGGCATTGTTATTTTCTCCATTATGCCGCTGCTTTATGAAGTATTCGGCAAAAAATTACTTGGCAAAAAATAAGGGAGTGTTAAATTATGTATTATTTTAACAGTGATTACACAGAAGGCTGCCATCCTGATATTCTTGCAAAACTGGCTGCTACCAATATGGACCAGACAACCGGCTATGGTCTTGACCCCTATTGTGATGAAGCAAGAGAATTGATTAAAAAAGCCTTTGCCTGCCCGCAGGCTGATGTGCATTTCCTCGTAGGCGGTACTCAGACTAATCTTACTGTTATCTGTGCTGCCCTGCGCCCGCATCAGGCTGTTTACGGTGCAGTACCCAGCCATATCAATACTCATGAAGCAGGCGCTATCGAACACGTAGGCCACAGAGTACTGCCGCTGCCCTCTGCTGACGGCAAGCTTACTGCAGAGCAGATAGCAGAAGCATGGAAAAAATATGATACTGACCCCAGCCGTGAACACTGGGCACAGCCTAAAATGGTTTATATCTCCCAGCCTACGGAAATCGGCAGCATGTATTCTAAAAAAGAACTCTCCGAGCTGTACTCTGTTTGCCGTGCAGCAGGACTGTATCTCTTTATTGACGGTGCACGCCTTGGCTATGCTCTCGGCACTCCTTCCAACGACCTTACCATGGCTGATATTGCTGCTAACTGTGACGTTTTCAGTATCGGCGGCACGAAATGCGGTCTGCTGTTTGGCGAAGCAGTCGTTATCCTCAATGACGAACTGAAACCGGACTTCCGCACTATTGCTAAGCAAAATGGTGCTATCCTCGCTAAAGGCCGTCTTTTAGGTGTTCAGTTTGCTGAAGCTTTCCGCAATAATCTCTATACTGATATCTGCCAGAAAGGTACCATGCAGGCCCTGAAAATCAAACAAGCTTTAATTGATTGTGGTTTCTCCTTTGTAACAGATTCTCCTACCAATCAGCAATTTGTCATTATGACTCCGCAGCAATACGAAAAGCTGAGTCAGGATTTTGTTCTCAGCCTTATTGAATATCTGCCCGACGGCAATTATTCTGTACGTATCTGCACCAGCTGGGCTACTTTGGACACAGAAGTAGATAAACTTATTGAAACTATTAAAACTTTATAACACAAAACAAAAAAGCCGCTGCATTGCAGCGGCTTTTATTTTTATCTCTTATTTTTTCACAGGTACATTGCTTACTACAGGTTTATCAGCTTCAGCAGCTTTTTCTTCCTGAGCAGTACTATTTACTTCTGCAGAAGCCTGCTCCAATGCAGCTTCTTCAACCGTTACGGTATGCGGGAAAGCCATCGGCACGCCGATTGCAGTTTCCAGAGAAGTCTTGGAAGTATTGTAATCATACAGAGACTGTACATAGTTATTTTGTGCATCAGTCAATGCTACCTGCGCATCCAGTACATCAGTATTAGTACCAACGCCTGCCATATAGCGTACCTGAGCGATATGGTAATCTTCCTCAGCCTTGGCAACAGCTACTTCGGTAGTCTTAATGCGTTTTTCTGCTTCACGCAGATTTAAATATGTGCTGCGTACTTCCAGCATAATGCTGTCAACTGCATCACGATATGATTCTTCCGCCTTAGCCAAATCAGCTTCAGCACCATGAATCTTAGAAAGTGTTACACCAGTATCAAAGATATTCATGCTGACGCCTACGCCTACGCTCCAGTTACCATTTTCATCACCGGGCCAATTAGTATCGTTCCAGTTTTGGCTGGCACTTGCAGATACCTGCGGCATATAACCGCTGCGCGCAACTTTTAAAGCGCCTTTGGCAGCTTCTACATTTTGACGTGCCTGCTCCAAATCAGGACGGTGCTCGGCAGCATAATCGAGGCAATATTTCATGTCATTATCATACGGAGTATACTGCATGCTATCCTGCAATTTAAGAGTAGTATCCATCGGCAGGCCAACAATCTTATTTAAAGTAGCTTCAGCAATATGATAAGCATTTTCTGCCTGAATCAAAGTCTGCTGTGCGTCAGCCAGTTCAACCTCACTGCGCAGCACATCAACTTTGGCAACAACGCCAACATCATACTGAGCTTTAACATTTTTCAAATGCTCTTCCAGACGGTTAACGGACTCACGGCTCAGATTCTGCACATTATCTGCCTGCAGCATACCATAATAGCTGTTAGTAACAGTTTCGCGCATATCATTGTAAGCCTTCTGTTCGCCTACCAGATAATATTTGTAATTGGCCTTAGCCTGGTCAATAGTACCGGATAATTTCCCACCGGTATAGATGGGGATGCTGGCAGAAATAGTGTTGGAATGGTTATTGCTTATGCCTTTACCTATATTAACATTTTCATATTGTATAACACCATTCTGAATGCCAGCTATAGTAGTGGAAGTTCTATCATCATCATATCCACCACGAGTAGTAGTGTGCTGACCGGTAATAGTAATACCTCTGCTCTGACGGGCTGCGTTCAGATTTGCTCTGGCAGAATCTTTTTCATAGCCGGAAATCTTAATTGCAGGATTGGTATTAAAAGCCTTTTCCATTGCCTGCTGCAGGTTCAGCTCTACAACCTGCGGTGCAGCTTCCTCAGCAAAAGCAGCCTGACTGAACAGCAGCGCCATTGCCGCTGACAGCGCCAGAAAACGTTTGCTTAATTTATATCTGTTCATATAACTAACCTCCAATCGCGCTGACTAATCAGTCAGTATAACAAAATTATATTTTTTTTGCAGAAAAAAGTCAAATGGTTTTTAAAAATAACTGCGTACACCCATATAGGTATCTCGCTTATTTCCCTTAATATCCATGCTTTCGCCGTAGATAGAGAAATTATCATTAAGACGCAGCTCGCCGCCTACTCGCAACTTACTGTCATCAAAATCATATAACTGGGAATACAGGCGGAAATCCTTGCCAAAATCATAGCTCAGACCTACGCCAAACTCTCCCTGCATAGCTCCCATGCTGAAAGCAGCGTTGCCCATATATTTACCGGCGATAAAATCAAATTTATTATCTTCACCGATATCATAACCGCCCATATAAACAAAGCTGTCTTCTGACGGCTGGAGTTTTACGCCCAAGCTGCTGCGCCAGTCGCTGCCTTTAGCGCTGCCGCCTACATCAGCCTGAATTTTAGCTTCGGAAACTGTGCCCAAAATCTTATTGGCACGGGCACTGGCTTCACGTGCATTGATAACCGTATCTTTCAGTGATTTTTCCACTTCCGGATCAGTTGCCACATTTTCCAGCATGCCGACAATATTTTCTACCTTGGCACTGGTATCTGCCAGATTCTGAGCCATTCTTGCCACATTCTGACCGGTAGCGCCATTATTATCAACATTCGCCATGATACTTTCCATATGAGCAGCCACACCGTTCATGCGCTTGCTCATCTCATTCATCTGTTTAATCATGACATTGATATCCTGCTGGTTAGCTACGGCAACATCTGCCATAACCTTGGTAAAGGTATTCATGTTCTCGCTGATATCGCGCATGTTTTTAAAACCATCACGCATGGACTGCTGTACTTCTTTATCACCAAAAACGTTATTGAGTGCCTCGGCAATATTTTCTACCTTGCTCATTAAATCACCGGAAGAAGCAAAGAACTCTTCCATACCACCGCCGGGAACACCTTTGATTTCACTGCCTTCTACAATATATCCCTGTCCAGGCTTCAGCGGCGGCAACACATTAACGAATTTCTCACCCATGATGCCATCTGAACCAATAGTAAAGACTGCACCCTGAGGAATCTTGATATTATCATCTATTTCTGCCGTAACAGTAACACTGTTTGGCTCTACATCAATCTTTTTGACCGTACCCACCTGTACACCGGCATAACGGACTATATGTCCGGGCATAAGACCGCTGACCTGAGGATAATCTATCTGCAGCTCGTAGCCACTGCGGCCAAAGGTAAAAGCGCCCATAAAAGTAATGATGCCAGCCAGTACTACCGCACCGCCTAAAGTAAAGGCGCCTACTTTTACTTCACTGCTGCCCATTGTTGCTCCTCCTTCTTAAGCTCCTGCCCATTGATAAATGCCTGCACGACAGGATTACTGCTGTTCTTTATCTCTTCTACCGTACCTGTTGCCACAATCTTTCCTTCATGCAGCATGGCAATACGGTCTGCTGTATAAAATACCGACTCCATATCATGAGTTACCAAAAGTGATGTGACCCCCAGCTGCTGCTGCGTCTTGCGTATCAGCCTGCTGATAGTCATAGTCATTACCGGATCAAGGCCGGAAGTCGGTTCATCATAAAATACTATTTTAGGCTGCATAGCCAGAGCCCTCGCCAAGCCTACACGCTTTTTCATGCCGCCGGAAAGTTCTGACGGCAGCATATTTTCAGTACCAGGCAAGCCAACCAGCTCTAGCAGCTCGCTTACCTTTTTAGTTATCTCTTCATCAGAAAGGTTAGTATGCCTTCTTAAACCAAAAGCTACATTCTCGCCTACGGAAAGAAAGTCAAACAGTGCCGAATACTGAAAAACTACACCCATATGCGTCCGCAGTTTATCCCATTCATCCTCAGAATAACCACTGGTTTCCTGCCCGCCTATTACGACGCTGCCGGAAGTAGGACGCAAAAGACCGGTAAGTACCTTCATTACTGTACTCTTACCAGTACCGGACGGCCCGATAACCGCCAATGTTTCGCCTTCATAAATATCGAAGTCTATTTCATTCAGTACTACTTTTTCTCCGAAAGCAATCTTCAATTTACGTACTTTAATTAAAGGCTCAGCCATTATATTAGCTCCTTATACATAGAGGATGACGGACAGAAAATAATTGGTAATAAAAATCAGAATAATAGACAAAACTACAGATTCAGTAGTGGCAAGGCCAACACCTTCCGCACCGTTAGGCGCGTTAAGCCCTTTATGGCAGCCGACAATGGCAATAATCGCACCAAAGACAGCGCCTTTAATCATACCGCCAACCATATCGTAGGTTTCTGCCAGTGTTCTGATAGAATTTTCATAAGTAAAGGTACTGATGCCCGCATAATAATGGGCAACCAGCCAGCCGCCGATATTGCCAATCATGTTGGCAAAAACAATCAGCACCGGCATCATCAGTACAACGGCAATAAAACGCGGCACTACCAGATAGCTTACCGGATTAGCCGCCATAACTCTGAGAGCATCAATCTGCTCTGTTACTTTCATCGTACCAATTTCCGCAGCAATAGCGGCGCCAATACGCCCCGCGACTACTACGCCCGTCAGCACCGGCACCAGCTCACGCGCCATGGCAATAGCAACGATGCCGCCAACAGAGGAAGCAGCGCCAAAACGTACAAATTCTTTCGCCGTCTGCACGGAAAATACCATGCCCGTACATAGAATAGTCATCAAAACGATGGGCAAAGAATCAGCACCTAACAGCGCCATCTGCCGTAAGGTTTCTTTGGCATCGGCTTCTTTCAGCTTTTTGACAGTATCCATAAACAGCATGGTCATTCTACCGGTATAAGCACAATAAAACAATATTCTTTTACCTAAGGAAGCACAGATATCTTTTAACATTTTTGGTTCCTCTCGGGTATTCTTTGTTTTTAGTATACTACAAAATTATGTCATTTATTTGGCTAAATTATTTTTTTACTTCAATAACGAATTCATTTTCGCCATCGATAATATAATCAAACGCAGTTTTTTGTTTATATGGGCTGCCTTTGAGCATGCCGGCAAAACCTGCGTCATCAGCTGCGTTCTTTTCCGGCTGCTGATTCAGCTGCGGAGAAGCAGAAATATCTACAATAAGCTCGTTATTTTTATCGGCTTCATTAAAATTCTTGATAAAATCTGCCAGCTTATAGCGCACATCTTTCTTAGGAGCAGGCAGGCCTTCTTCCTTCTGCTTACGCAGCAGGTTTTGTATCCAGGCCAGAGAACTGCCGCCGCGTACACTTAAAGCCAGCTTGCCGCCCGGATTATTTTTCGGCACGGTAAAAGTAATGGTTTCCGTAAACTCTTTACCGCGATAAGGCTTCAGCACTACGTCAATCAGCAGCTTTTCGCCCGGTTTTACTTCACGCTTTTGCGGTGTAACACGTATGATCTCTGCTACCTGTACATCTTCGCTGACCTCGGCAGTAACATTAACGCCATAAATATCAACCTGTTCAAATTTATTCTGTGTCAGGATATTAGCCGCTTCTACTAATTCTGCATTGATAGATTTCAGCAGATTCTCTCCCGCATAATACATATTGTCACGGTCTATAAGTACATTTTGTCCGCTGCTGTCCACACCGCTGATTTCAAAATGCAGCTTTGCCGTACCTCCGCCGTTACGGTCTACAGTCTTGCTGACCGTATTAAAGACGGCAGCGTCTAAAATAACCGGCACCATCTGTTCATCTTCTATAATATTGATGCGGCTGCTGCTGTTAATGCCGCGACTGGTATCACTTACTGCGATAAACACCGGCACAGATTTAGGCACGCTGCCGGTAATACCTGCAATACCGCTTGCTCTATCCTGATTTATGGTACCGATGACTTTGCCGATATTACCAACTTTATAGCTGCTCTGCATATTGGGAATGCAACCTAAAATCCAGACCTTGTTCATAAAGAAACTGCTGTCGCCGCGCTGCATAAAAGGATGACCAAAGGCCAAAATATGTCCTTCATCATCCGTCCAGGTAACAGTACCCAATGCCCCCAGTGACATATCGCCCTCCATGAGGGAAACACCTACGGCACTGCCAGGCTCCAAAGCTTCCCTGCCAGGCGCGTCGCCGCTGCTGCCGCCATTAACAGCAGAAAGACCTACCCCCTGCAATTTCTCCTGTAAATATTCCATCCCGGCTGGTGTAAAGCCTCCAGCTAAAAGAGAAGTTCCCTGAGGAATAAAAGAACTATCATGCGCCAAAGGACTATCCAGCAGCTTCAGCATGCTGCCGATAGGAGTCAAAAAGCAATAATGCGGATCATTAAAGGCTTTGCCAAAAGCTACTGCTCCTACCAGTCTTCCATCTACATAAACCGGACTGCCGCTCATTCCCTGCGCAACGCCGCCTGTCTTATCTATCAAATCGCCATAAAGGCGCACAAAGATACTGTAGCCGCTGGCCTCACTGCCGTTAACACCTAATATCTCCACATTAAAATCTTCAATTTTATCTCCGCTGATAACAGTTTTGCCAATGCCCTGCATCCCCGGCTGTAAATCATTCACCGGCATCAGCGGTACATTAGCCGCCGCTGCACAGCTGCAGCAGCAAAGTAAAAATGCTGTTATTAAGGTTTTCAGCTTCATAATTAACTCCCTATATATCACAAAACCGGCGCAGCAAGACCCACGCCGATTTTAATTTACTTACATTTCTAAAATAACTACTGTCTGTTCCGGTACCACCGTATCTCCCGGCTGCACCAAAACCTTGCTCACAGTACCGTCACTGCTTGCTCTGACAGCTGCAATACTGCCGCCAGCAACAGACTGTACTTTAACCAGTACATCACCAATCTGTACCTTTTTGCCTGTCTGCACCAGTCCCTCTTCGCAGACTACGCCTTTCAGCACTGATTTTTGCTCCACAGCCTCAGACCTGTTATAAAAATACAGCAAGCCTGCAGCTGTTACAGCAGCAGCTATGCAGATGGCAGCCAGTTGTTTAGACTTCAGCATGGGCACCTCCTGCAGCAGCTTAGTTATTTTTGTATAAAATAATTATACAACCTCAATTTCCCTTTGACAAGCAATGTTAATAGCGCGGAAACAGGCCTGCACCAATGCTGACAGCACGTTCTCTGCCGTCAGACGGCTTATTGACAATGCTCTTATTTACGACCATGACACTGGAACCGCCGCCGTCAAAATTAACGGCATCACGCGCACCTAAACGCAGAAAATATTGCGCCAGTTCTTCTAAAGTAAGTCCGGATGAAGCACTGTTGCGCCCATCTACAACCAGCACCAGCAAGGTACCGTCTTTCTTTACGCCAATAGCAGTTCTGGGAGCACGTCCGCGGGCAATATCTGCAGCAATATTTTCTTCTCTGCTACGGACATTCACTCTGCCATCTTCCAGCAGCAGCGGGCCGCCGCCAATAACAACACGTGCTTTATCAGCCGCTTCGCTGCCGAGAGTTTCACTTACGCTTACTCTGTCGCCAACTCTTACACCCGCCAAAGCTGCAGCGTTAGCACCATGACCGGAAATAACCTGTGTTCCTGGCTCAATACTCATATTACCTGCGTTAGAAACAGCAATAACTCTCCCGTTGCGCAGCTTAATTTCTCTGCCAAACTGATTGGTACGGGTAGACGTTGCATAATATTCGTTATACAGCACCAAATCCTCAGCAATACGCGCCCTGTTCATACCTTTTAGTGTCAGAGTTTTACCGCCGGGCAATTTAACCATTCCTGTATAAGCAATATCTTTGACTATGGTCTGATTTTTGCCATCGCTCACATAACCACTGTGCGGAGCAGCATCCATGGCATAAATCTCGCCTCTGTCTTTAACTACACCGATTACCCAGCCGTCGCTGTCGAAATAAGACGCATTAACTGCTGCCAATAAACCAAGCTGGGCAGCTCTTTTAGATACATAGCCGCGGCCGTTATAACTGCCAGCAGCCGAAAAAGGCCTCAGCTCATAATCTGCTTTCTTATCTACACTGAGCAAATACCCCTGAATCTGTTTCCCATTCAGTTCATCCTGCAGATAAGTATAGGTTACACCTTTAGCCAGCTGCTTGCTTTCTTTAATAATATTGATACGGAAAATATCTATTACAAGTCTGTCTGGCCCTTTTAATTGATAAATTTTATATTGGCAGTCCTTAGCCAAAGTAATCTGCAGCTTGCTGCCTTTCTTTCCTTCCGGCTCCAGCTTAACTTTTTTGATAAACGGATCCTTGACTACAGGCTGCTGTTTTTTTGCCGTGCTGTCTGGCATTTCAATAATAAGTTCTTTGCCGTCTTTTTCTGCCTTGTAATTAATTGCTTCTTTACTGTCTAAAACCAGGCGCACCCTTGCCGGGCTGATACTGCTTCTGATACTTTCAATTGGCGCTGCATCTGCCAATGACGGCATAATATAACATGCGGCAGCCAGTACTATGCCGCAGAATTTACCTATATTCATAGTGGACCTCCTGAAAAATAAAATACACAGCTACAAGCTGTGTATTTATGCAAAGCTTAACCTAAATTAGATGAAGTATAAACAGAACCCGGATGCAGCTTATCAAGACTTTCCAGTGCTTTGCCAGTGCCAAGAGCTACGCAGTCCAATGCATTTTCTGCAACATGGGTGCAGATACCGGTTTCTTTCTCCATGATTTCTGCTAATCCGTCCAGCAGCGCGCCGCCGCCAGTCAGATAAATACCGTTATCTACAATATCGGCTGCCAGTTCCGGCGGGCATTTTTCCAAAACACCACGTACAGTAGCAACAAGAGAAGCCACTGCATCTTCTAATGCCAGACGGCAGTCTTCAGAAGTAACGCTGAAAGTAGTCGGCAAACCGGTAACCATATCACGTCCGCGTACAGTAATAGAACTGCTGCGGCCATTTTTAGAAACAGTAGCAATATTAATCTTAATATCTTCTGCAGTACGTTCGCCAATCAGGACATTATGAACCTTCTTCACATAACGGACGATAGCTTCGTCAAAATGATCGCCGCCAATACGGATAGAAGAAGATACAACAATGCCGCCAAGGCTAAGAACAGCAATATCAGTAGTACCGCCGCCAATATCAACAACCATGTTGCCGCGGGGAACAGAAATATCAATACCTGCACCCAATGCTGCTGCCAGCGGTTCCTCAATCAGATAGGTTTTAGCCGCACCGCCTTGGGTAGTAGCTTCCATAACAGCACGTTTTTCTACAGAAGTAATACCGATAGGCACACAGGTCATAACACGCGGCTTAAAGAAAAGGCATTTACCGGCAACTTTCTCGATAACGTATGCCAGCAATTTCTGGGTAATGGTATAGTTGGCAATAACGCCTTCCTTTAACGGACGGATAGCCACAATATTACCAGGAGCACGACCCAGCATTTCACGAGCTTCATCGCCTACAGCCAGTACCTTATTGCGTGCTTTATCAATCGCAACTACAGAAGGCTCTTTTAAAACAACGCCTTTTCCCTTTACATATACAAGTATATTTGCAGTACCTAAATCAATACCAATATCAGTACTTTTAAACATTTTCTATCTCCTGTCTTCCAACTAAATCTCAACGCGCTCTATATCAGCGCCCAACGCCCGCAGCTTTGCCACGATATTTTCATAACCGCGATCAATATGATGCAGGTCTCCAATCATAGTTACACCCTCGGCAACAAGGCCTGCCAAAATCATAGCAGCACCGGCACGCAGGTCCGTTGCGCGTACATCACAGCCGGTAAGCTTAGCAGGTCCTTCGATTACAGCGCTGCGGCCTTCGGTTGTAATATTGGCACCCATGCGGTTCAGTTCTACTACATGCATAAATCTGTTTTCAAAAACAGTTTCAGTTACCTTGCTTCTGCCTTCTGCAATAACCATCATTGCCATCAGCTGTGCCTGCATATCCGTCGGGAAGCCGGGATACGGCAGAGTTTTAATATCAACGCCTTTTAAAGTACCGTTTCCGATAACACGGACTTTATCGATATCTTCAATAACAGTTGCACCTGCTTCACGCAATTTAGCAATCAGCGGTTTCTGATGTTCAGGCAGTACATTTTCAATCATCACATCGCCGCCGGTCATAGCAGCAGCAATCATATAGGTACCTGCCTCAATACGGTCAGGAATAATAGTATAGTCAGCACCATGCAATGCTTCTACACCTTCGATACGGATAACATTAGTACCGGCTCCGCGTACCTTCGCACCCATCTTATTCAGATAGTTAGCAAGGTCGACAATCTCCGGCTCCTCTGCTGCATTTTCCAGGATAGTAGTACCTTTTGCAAGTGCTGCTGCCATCATGATATTCTCTGTAGCACCAACACTGGGGAAATCAAAATAAATAGTAGTACCAATCAATCCATTAGGTGCACTGGCTTCAATATAGCCATGACCCTGTTCAATCTTCACCCCCAGAGCTTCAAATCCTTTAAGGTGAATGTCAATAGGACGGGCACCTATAGCACAGCCACCCGGCATGGAAATACGTGCATGTCCTTTGCGCGCTAAAAGAGGCCCCATTACCAGAAAAGAAGCCCTCATGTTGCGTACCAGTTCATACGGTGCTTCACAAGAGGTAATCTCTGTGCTGTCTATATCAAGAACATGTTCCTGAGAGCTGTTAACTTTCAGACCCAGGCATTTCAAAACTTCACTGATTGTATGCACATCTTCCAGCATTGGTACTTCATCAAGATGACTAGGTGTCATTCCCAAAATAGATGCGGCAATAATAGGCAGTACAGCATTCTTGGCTCCACTTGTCTTTACCGTACCAACCAGGCGTCTGCCGCCTTTTACTACTAATTTTTCCAAAATACTCCTCCACCACAACTAATACTTTTTATGTAACATAAGTTTCACTTAAAATTATGTTATAAGTTTAACATTTTTTATTATCAGTCTGCAACACTGCCACATATTTTCTACAAATTTGACAAGAAAAAAGCTTAAATACATGAGCATTTAAGCTAATTATAAATTCAATTCTTTTTTCTTCAGATGAAGCTTCTCTCTATATTCTTCTTCCTGCCTTTTTCTTTCTTCTTCTAGTTCCTGTAAGCGGCGTTCTTTAGCTTCTAACCTTTCTTTTTCTATTTTTTTCAATTCTGTTAAAGTTTCACTATTTTTTGCCAATTCAGCTTGGCGCATTTCCATCCATCTTTTTTTCTCTTCAGCTATATTCTTTCGTTCGCGCTCTGCTCTTTTACGCTGCTCAATAGCCATTAATTGAGCCTTACTTAATTTTGGCTCTGTTCTTTTAATCGTTCTGTAAACAAGATATGCTAATAATGTAAGTGGAAACACAAATGTGCCGATCAACCACAGATTACTATACTTTATTCCTTTTTTATTTGCATCTGTATATACATAATAAGCCGCTCCAGCAGCAATAATAAATTTTACAATTACCGGCAATAAGCCTTCCATTTTATTCCCCCGCCTACGCTTACATAGGCTTATTATTCATCTTAACTTTATCAGCTAAAATATAATAATAAGTTTCTTTTTCCATAATAATCTTTTTTAAAGAAGCAACTTCAGCTGCATTATCACAGGCTTTAAGCTGAGCCTTCAAATCAATAATTTCCTGCTTTAACTGCATCATTTTAGCACCAGCTGCAGAATTTATTAAATCCGTCATTTTTATGCTCCTTTCAAACGCTTTATTGTTTAATTATAACAAAATTATCTTTCATAAACAATATTATAACTATGCGATATTTTAATACAGTTCATAATAATATAAAAAAGGCATAGCCTAATAGGCTATGCCTTTTAATGCCTAAACTAACAGCAATCCTATTTATTTTGGGACAGCTTATAAGTTTTCAAACGGCTCATTGCTCTGTTCAATGCTGCTTCAGCGCGAACGATATCGGTATCAACAGTAGGATTTGCTAAACGTTTTTCAGCTCTTCCCTTAGCTGCTTCAGCACGAGCGACATCAATATTTTCTGCCAGCTCTGCTTTAGCACTAAGAATAGTAACTTTATTTTGACCTACTTCCATAAAGCCAACATCAAGGCTTGCATAATGATCATCACCTTGTGCATCGCGATATTTCAGCGGAGCAGCCTTCAATGTAGAAATTAAAGGTGCATGGTTAGCAAAAATGCCTATACCTCCATCAAGAGCTTCAGCAAGAACATAAGTTACATCATCCCTGAACAGTAAAGAACGATCAGGTGTAACTATTTCCAATTGCATCATTTTAGCCATGCAATCATTCCACCTTCATGCTTTCTGCTTTTGCGATAGCATCGTCAATGGTACCAACCATGTAGAAAGCGCCTTCCGGCAGATCATCATGTTTGCCTTCGAGGATTTCTTTAAAACCACGGATGGTTTCTTTCAGAGGAACATATTGACCGGGAGTACCGGTGAACTGTTCAGCAACGAAGAATGCCTGAGACAGGAATTTTTGAATCTTACGTGCACGAGCAACGGTAACTTTGTCGTCTTCGCTCAATTCTTCCATACCGAGGATTGCGATGATATCTTGAAGTTCTTTATAGCGTTGCAGAATTGCCTGAACGCCACGAGCAACTTTATAGTGTTCTTCGCCGATTACCAGCGGGTCGAGGATACGGCTGGTAGAATCCAGAGGATCTACTGCCGGATAAATACCGAGCTCTGCGATTTGACGAGACAATACGGTAGTAGCATCCAAGTGAGCGAAAGTTCCAGCCGGAGCCGGGTCAGTCAAGTCATCCGCAGGTACATATACAGCCTGTACGGAAGTGATAGAACCGGTCTTGGTAGAAGTAATACGTTCTTGGAGTGCACCGATGTCGTTTGCCAGAGTAGGTTGATAACCTACTGCAGAAGGCATACGGCCGAGCAATGCAGATACTTCGGAACCTGCCTGAATAAAGCGGAAAATGTTATCAATAAACAGAAGTACGTCTTGACCGCCAACATCACGGAAATATTCTGCCATGGTCAGACCAGTCAGGCCTACACGCATACGCGCTCCGGGAGGTTCGTTCATCTGACCGTAAACAAGTGCGGTCTTATCAATAACGCCGGATTCTTTCATTTCGCCCCAAAGGTCATTACCTTCACGAGTACGTTCACCTACACCTGCAAATACGGAATAACCGCCATGAGCAGTTGCGATGTTATGGATAAGTTCCATAATAATAACGGTCTTACCTACACCTGCACCACCAAACAGACCAACTTTACCGCCCAAAGAGTACGGTGCAATCAAGTCAACAACTTTAATACCTGTTTCGAGGATTTCAGTTGTAGTAGATTGTTGGTCAAAAGTAGGAGCCGGTCTATGGATCGGCCAGTAGTCAGCTGCTTCGACCTTGGTATCGTCATTGTCAACTGTTTCACCCAAAACATTGAAAATACGACCAAGAGTGCCCGGGCCAACCGGAACGCTAATCGGAGCGCCGGTATCAACGGCTTCCATACCACGAACTAAACCGTCGGTGGAGCTCATTGCAACGGTACGGACAATATTGGAGCCGATATGCTGCATAACTTCAGCGGTCAGATGGATTTTAATGCCATCGCCTGCTTCGCCATCAATTTTAATAGCGTTATAGATTGCGGGCATTTGTTTAGGTGCAAATTCAATGTCGATAACAGGGCCAACAACTTGAACTATTTTACCAGTATTCAATGTTTTCCCTCCTACAATTATTGCAGCGCTTCTGCGCCGCCTACGATTTCGTTAATTTCGCGAGTAATACCAGCTTGACGAGCTTTATTATAGGAAAGCTCAAGAGATTTTAACAAATCACTTGCATTGTCAGTTGCAGAAGACATTGCTGTCATACGTGCACCTAACTCGCTGGCTGCGGACTGCATTAATGCAGTATATGTCAAGGTTTCTGCATAATACGGTACCAAATACTTCAGAGTCTGATCTGCTGCCGGCTCAAAAATAATATCTGTAATAGAATCATCTTCAGCACCGTTTTCATTATCGTCCCAGCTTTGATCAACTGCTGCAGTTTCTCCTTCTTCAGTCGGAGGAACAACCGGCAGCAGAGGAATTGCTTCCGGAACAAAAGATAACGCAGATTTAAACTTGGTATAGATGAGAACTACTTCATCAACTTTACCGGAAATAAATAATTTGGCAACCGCATTAGCAATCATTCTTGCTTCATTATAAGTCGGCTTATCAGAGAAGCCAAAGAAAGACTCTTCTACATCAAATCCACGGCGTGTGAAGAAATCTTTTGCCTTACGTCCTACAGTAATAAGAGTATACTCATCTTTGCTCATAATCTGCGCAGTAGCAAATTTCAGCAAGTTAGAATTGTATGCACCGGCAAGACCTTTATCGCCACTTACAACGATATAGCCAGTCTTCTTAACCGGACGCTGTTCCAATAACGGATGTTCTTCATAACTAAGACGAGCAAGCATTGCTTTATCGCTTACAGCGGTAACAAGCAATTCCTTAATTTTATCTGCGAACGGACGGCTTGATGCAGCTTTTTCCTGCGCACGGCGTAAACGAGCGGCAGCTACCATTTTCATTGCTTTGGTAATCTGCTGGATATTCTTTACGCTCTTCATATGCCGATGTATTTCGCGTGGAGTTGCCATCAGTTACTCACCTCGCTTCGCCGGTGACTGCAAAGGTTTCCTTGAATTCGGAAATTGCTTTCTTCAAAGCTTCTTCATTTTCAGCTGTGATTTTCTTCTCGCTGACAATGGATTGACCGATTTCCGGATAGTTAGCGCCCAGGAATGCGAGCAATTCTTTTTCAAAACGGGTAACATCAGCTACAGGAATATCATCAACATAACCGTTGGTTGCAGCATACAGGGACATAACCTGTTTTTCTACAGACAGCGGAACATATTGACCTTGTTTAAGGATCTCTGTCATACGAGCACCGCGATCCAACTGCGCTTTAGTAGCCTTATCTAAGTCAGAACCGAATTGAGCAAATGCTGCCAATTCGCGGTATTGTGCCAAGTCCAGACGCAGGGTACCAGCAACAGATTTCATAGCTTTAATTTGAGCACTACCACCTACACGAGATACAGACAAACCTACATTGATAGCAGGACGGATACCAGCATAGAACAGTTCAGATTCCAGATAAATCTGACCGTCGGTAATGGAAATTACGTTAGTAGGAATATAACCGCCTACGTCACCTGCAAGGGTTTCGATAATCGGCAGAGCGGTAATAGAACCGCCGCCAGCTTCTTGATTACGACGAGCAGCGCGTTCCAACAGACGGGAATGCAAATAGAATACGTCGCCAGGATATGCTTCACGTCCAGGAGGACGACGGAGCAGCAAGGACATTGCGCGATATGCAACCGCATGTTTAGACAAGTCATCATATACGCACAATACGTCTTTAGCTTGATCCATGAAGTATTCACCGATAGTAACGCCGGTATACGGAGCCAGATACTGCAGCGGAGCGGAATCTGCTGCGGTAGCAGCAACGATAATAGTATATTCCATAGCACCATGTTGTTCCAAAACGCGAGCAATACGTGCTACGTTAGAAGCTTTCTGGCCGATAGCTACATAAATGCAGATAACGCCTAAGCCTTTTTGGTTGATGATGGTATCGATTGCTACTGCAGTCTTACCGGTACCACGGTCGCCAATGATAAGTTCGCGCTGACCACGTCCGATAGGAACAAGAGCATCGATTGCTTTAATACCGGTCTGCAGAGGAACGTCAACGGATTGACGAGCTGCAATACCAGGTGCCGGAGCTTCGATAGGACGTACAGCAGTAGTTTTGATAGGTCCTTTGCCATCCACAGGTTGACCCAGCGGATTAACAATACGGCCCAACATCGCTTCGCCTACGGGAACTTCCATGATACGACCAGTACGACGAACAACGTCACCCTCTTTGATAAGGGTTTCACCGCCCATCAAAACAATACCTACGTCATCAGGACGCAGATTTTGTACCATGCCGGTAATACCATGCGGCAATTCAACAAGTTCGCCGGCCATTGCGCCACGCATACCACTTACAGTAGCGATACCGTCGCCGACTTTTTCAATAATGCCGATTTCTTCAAGATCAGCATCAATAGCGTAATCCTGTACTTTTTGTGCTAAAGCATCGGTAATGCCTGCCGGTTTGCTCATAGTTTGACCATCAAGGTCAACTTTATGCATTTCGTTGCCAACTTTTTCCAGTTGACGGCGAGCACTAGCATCATATACATCATCGCCGATTTTAACGATAATGCCGCCGATAATGCTGGAGTCTACCATTTTTTCAAGGTAAACTTCCTTGCCCAATTTCTCAGCCAGAATCACGGAAACAGATTCATATTCAGATACAGTGAGTTTTTTAGCAGTAATAATTCTAACAGGCAGAATATCGCCTTCCATCACTTCATCAGCCGGAATTTTTGCCGGGTCGAAGTTGAAATCGATAAGGCTTTTTCTGATGATAGAAAACTTAGTTTCATTCTCCATCTGTATCAATCACCTCCGTATTCTCCCATCGCTTTGCAATAGGTATTATTTAACGAGCAGATCTCTACTCTAAATTTTAAATTAGGGTCTATCCGTTCTTAACCATCAAATAAGAAGCAGGTCCCAGTCACACTTTGATAATTAATTGCGGTCTTTCAAAACAGTATCAGCTGCTGCTGCTACTAATTTTTGGTCTTCAGCAGAATTCAGCTTCTGATCAACAATTTTACCAGCAATCATAGTGCTAAGTGCGATAACTTCAGAACGGATATCCAACATTGCCTGTTGTTTCTCCTGTTCAATACGTTCTTTGGCACTAGCCATCATTTCTTCTTTTTCCACACGAGCCTGTTCTACCATCTCGTCATGGAGATTTTGAGCAATTTTGTTAGCTTTTTCTACAATCTCAGTTGCCTGTTGACGAGCATCAGCCAGCTGTTGAGTATACTCAGCTTTCAAACTTTCTGCTTCTAATCTCGTTTTTTCAGCGGAATCCAAATCATTAGCGATGCGATTGCGACGCTCTTCCATTACGTTAAGTAACGGTTTGTAAGCAAATTTCGCAAGAATTGCCAAAAGAATCAAAAAGTTAAGGATCTGCGCAATAAGTGTTGCATTAATACTAGCCAATTATAGCACTCTCCTTCTTTGCATTTCCGACTAAAATTATTTTACAAACGGATTAGCAAATACGAGAACGATAGCGATAACGGATGCGATAATGGGGATAGATTCTACAAGGCCGATACCGATAAGCATGTTAACTTGGAAAGTGGAAGCTTGTTCCGGTTGACGAGCCATGCATTCCAGAGCTTTGGAAGCAACAGCGGAGTCACCTTTAGTAGCACCAAGAGATGCGCCTGCACCAATAATAGCAGCTGCCAATACAGAAGTTGCAATAATAATAGCGTTTTCAGTCATTTTTAGATACATCCTTTCAAATCTTCTTTTTGTTTTTCAAATTATATAAATTTAATTTGAACAAAGTAATTAATACTTACTAAAAACATATGTGTTCTTAGTGATGCGCTCTAAACACCGGCGCAATGGCAGTCATTGTCAGCATTGTAAAGATAAATGCCTGCAAGAAACCTACCACCAAGCTGAAGCCTACCCAAAGCTCAGGAATAACCCACGGAGCCAGCATGTACAGCACGATAAGCAGAATTTCACCTGCCAGAATGTTACCGAAAAGACGAAGTGCCATGGTCAAAGGTTTGGACACTTCTTCCAGCAGATTAAGCGGAAGGAATACCACAGAAGGCTGAACAAAATGTGCAAAATAGCCTAATCCGTGTCTCATAACGCCCAACACATAAACTGTAAGGGATACCATGATAGCCATACCCAATGTTACGTTAACATCGTTGGTCGGGGAGGTGAAATGCACACCAACCTGCGGCAACAAACCAAGCTCGTTGGCAACAAACAGGTAAAGGAACAACGTGATGATAAACGGAGCAACACTACGGCGTCCTTCAATACCAAGGTTACGTTCCATCAAATCATTCAGCCAGTCAATAAACATCTCGACAATGTTCTGTACTCCAGACGGTACCATTTCAGGTTTTCTTGTAGCCGCAAATATAAGCAACATAACAATAACCATAGCCAGCCAGGACATGTAAATTGATTGCATGTTAATAACTGCGCCACCTAAGAAATCAATCTGAGTTGGCAGATAATGAATGATCTCATTGCTAGCTTCCGCTTCAACATTTCCCATTCTGTCACTCTCCTTTCTTCACGACCGCCCTTTTATTCAAATCACGGTTCGCGATAATTATGAGATTAATAAGTAAAAATATATGCATAAGCAGGAACCCTATGTAAATACCTATTACATTAAGTTCCAGCTTCAACATAACGATAGTAGCTAAAAGCAACACTGACATCCTGATCAACATCGTTCGATGCATCACAGCTACGGATTCCTTTATAGATTTTTCCATTCCTTTACAGACTCCGCGAAAAGTCAGGAAGCTGTCAAACACACCTAATAACAGTCCAATCAACCACAGTAAAGAGGTAAATGCTCCATATTTAATAAATATGCCCCCAGTTATTACAACTGTCATTATAATCTGTCTGTACAGAATTATTTTTCTGGCAGTATAAACTGCAGCAACTATACTATTCATCTTTTTTACCTTTATTTTCTTTACTGCCTGCAGGCAACAAAAAATCTCTGACAATAATCTTATAAATAGATAGAAATGCAGTCAAAACTCCTGCCATAGTTCCTATAAGTCTACAAGTATGTCTTTCTATAGAAAAATATCCGTCGAGCCAGTTTCCAAGATAGTATCCGGCCAAAATATTGGCTGCAATAATGCTAATTACTGACGTTGCGAACAATAAGGCCTGCATTACTTTTCCATATTTTGGATCCATAACCAGCACCCCACTATTATATCAACAAATAAAATATAAATTTTCTATGTATATTTTTCGACAATTTTGTGAACAATCCTGCAATCTTGCTAGCTGTTTAATATTTTACAAAAAATCCAAATTTTTTACAACAGTTTTATTACTATTTCGCCAAAAATTCCTCAAAATTTTCAACGTCATATCCGTATTTTTTCAGAATAGCTCTTATAATACGTGCGCAAGCTTTTCCATCACCATAAGGATTAGCTGCTTCAGCCATTTCACGGTAGTGTTCAGCATTATCCAAAAGCATATTTGTTTCACGCAGAACATCTTCATACGCAGTGCCAACAAGAAGCACGGTACCTGCAGATACAGCTTCCGGACGCTCCGTAGTATCGCGCAGTACCAGTACAGGTTTGCCCAAAGCAGGTGCTTCTTCCTGAATTCCGCCGCTGTCAGTCAATACGATATCTACTTTAGCCATCAGATTAGCAAACGGCTCGTAATCCATGGGCTCAATAAGATGTACTCTGTCCAGTCCTCCCAATTCCTGCTGCACGATTTCACGTACTTTAGGATTTTTATGTACCGGGAAAATTGCTTCTACATCTTCATGAGTTTCCAGTACACTCTTAAGCGCTTTATATACATGACGCATAGGCTCGCCCAAATTTTCCCTGCGGTGAGTAGTCATCAGAATCAGACGATGTCCGCTTTCAAACACCTTATTGAATTCTGCATCTTCAAAAACATAATCCTTTTGTACAGTAGCCTGCAGAGCATCAATAACTGTATTGCCTGTTACAAGGATGTTGTCAGGATTTACGTTTTCTTTCAGCAGATTCTGTTTGCTGATAGCGGTAGGTGCAAAGTGCATATCAGCTATAGCACCTGTCAGCTTGCGGTTCATTTCTTCCGGATAAGGAGAATATTTGTTGCCGGTTCGCAGTCCTGCTTCTACATGCCCTACAGGAATCTGTGCATAAAAAGCTGCCAAAGCGCCTGCAAAAGTAGTAGTAGTATCGCCATGTACCAGCACGATATCCGGCTTAGCCTCTTCCATAACTTCTTTCAAACCCATTAAAGCACGTGTAGTAACATCGTATAAGGTCTGACCGGATGTCATAATATTCAAATCATAATCGGGCTTAATCTGAAAAAGTTCCAGTACCTGATCAAGCATCTCCCTGTGCTGCGCAGTAACAGCCACAAGAGGTTCAATAAGATCAGGATATTTTTTCATCTCCAGTACCAGCGGGCACATTTTGATAGCTTCCGGACGAGTACCGAAAACAGTCATAACTTTAAGCTTTTTCACTTTTCTTCCTCCCCACTATCTGTCATTAAGAATACCTATCTTCTTAGCTCCTACCGCCACTGCCGTAATAATTACCGCAATGATAAGAGCTGCATAAAAGCCGTCCATTTCTGCCCACAGTACAGCGCCTATACCAAGCGCAGCACTGATAGCATACATCAGCAGTACAGCCTGCTTCTGATTCATGCCCATCGCCAGCAGTCTGTGATGCAGATGGCCTTTATCAGGCTGGAAAATCGGTCTGCCGTTACTGTACCTGCGCATAATAGCAAAAGCTGTATCCATAATCGGCAAGCCCAGCGCAATAGCCGGAACAATGAGTGCGATGGTAGCCGCTGTCTTTACAGCTCCGTAAACGGAAACAGCCGCCAGCATATAACCGATAAACATACTTCCGGTATCACCCATGAAGATTGTCGCCGGATTAAAATTGTATCTGATAAAACCAATAATACCGCCAGCCAAAGCAGCTGTCATAATAGCAATATGATAGTACCCCATCTGTACTGCTACCAGGATAACCGTCAGCGAAGCAATGGCAGAAACACCTGCTGCCAAGCCATCCAGTCCGTCAATCAGATTAACTACATTAGTAAAGCTGATAACCCAGAAAACAGTCAGTGGAATAGAAAGAAACTTATCAAGATAAAAGTAACCGCCCAAAGGATTATTAATCCATTCTATCCTGATATCAAACAAAACCAATACGCATGCTGCCGCAATCTGCCCCAGCAGTTTAACTTTGGCAGGCAGCTGATATTTATCGTCCAAAATACCCACCAATACAATGAGTGTACCGCCAAGCAAAATACCTACGATATCCCATGTAAGCTCAAGGCTGGCAACAACGCCAACCATGAACGCAATATAAATAGCAAGTCCGCCTAAACGGGGCATAATTTTTTTGTGGACTTTACGATTGTCAGGCTTATCAATGGCCCCTATTTTAAAAGCCAGCATCTTGATATAAGGAGTCAGAACATAGCTGACCAGCGCTGCAAGCAGGAAGGGAAAACCATAAACTTTTAACATTTTTACCTCACTATGATTCAGCTGTACATCGGCAGCGGGATTTTTTTAATTTCTTAATATAGTATATCAAAAAAATGAGTATTGTAAAAATTTTGTCAAAAAATTTTCACAATGTCTTTACCAAAAGCTGCTTGAAAAAATGGTCATCCGCACCAGGCAGATGACCATTTCAGTCAGCTATTTAAAATGACTATTTCTATTCCCGCTGCTTCCATCATATCCTGCGCCAGCTTATCAGGATACGGATTAGCGTAAACTATGCGGCTGATACCGGCATTGATAAGTATCTTAGTACACACCACACATGGCTGATGAGTACAATATACTGTCCCGCCATTCACTGATACACCGTGATAGGCAGCCTGTACTACCGCATTTTGTTCAGCGTGAATACCGCGGCAAAGCTCGTGCATCTGTCCGGAAGGAACCTTAAGCTGTTCCCGCAGACAGCCTACACTTTCGCAGTGCGGTAAATTTTTGGGAGTTCCGTTATAGCCAGTTGCGACAATCTGCCTGTTTTTAACAATCACAGCGCCAACGCTGCGCCGCAAGCAGGTAGAACGCTTACTTACCACACGGGCAATCTCCATAAAATATTCATCCCAGTCCGGTCTGTTCATGATTATACCGTCCCGAAAATGCGGTCACCGGCATCTCCCAGCCCCGGTACAATATAACCGTGCTCATTGAGATGGTCATCCAGTGCAGCAGTATAAATCTTAACGTCCGGATGAGCTTCATTCATGCGTTTTACTCCTTCCGGAGCAGCAACAAGGCACATCAGGCGAATATTGGTCAAACCGCGCTTTTTAAGCTGATCGACAGCAGCTACGGCAGAACCGCCGGTAGCCAGCATCGGGTCAAGCAGAATAGTATAAGCGCTGGTATCACGGGGAAGCTTGCAATAGTATTCCTCCGGCTCCAATGTCTCTTCATTACGGCTCATACCGATATGACCAACATTAGCCTCAGGAATAACACGGGTTGTGCCTTCTAAAAAACCAAGTCCTGCACGCAGGATAGGTACCAGAGTGATACTGCCGGAAAGTTTGTAGCCGTTTGTTTCTGTCAAAGGCGTCTGCACTCTGATATTTTCTACAGGCAAATCTTTGGTAACTTCAAAAACCATTAACATCGTAATTTCATCCAGAATACGTTTAAACCAGCTGGTCGGTGTTTTTACGTCACGAATTTCAGTCAGTTTGGATTTAATTAACGGATGATCGACTACTTTTATCTGCATCAGAATCTTCCTTTACTTTTAGATATTAGGGTACATCGGGTATTTAGCACACAAAGCAGCTACTCTTGCAGCAGCTTCTTTCTGTTTTTCAGCATTGTCTTTATTTTTCAGCACCAGTCCGATAATAGCTGCTACTTCACGCATATCGTCTTCATTGAAGCCTCTGGTTGTAACAGCAGGAGTGCCCAGACGAATACCGCTGGTAACAAACGGGCTAGCAGGGTCAAACGGAATAGTATTTTTATTGCAGGTAATGCCGATTTCGTCCAGCAGATGTTCAGCATCCTTACCGGTCAGTCCCTGACCACGCACATCAACCAATACCAGATGATTGTCAGTGCCGCCGGAAACAAGGCGGAAACCTTCTTTAACAAGAGCTTCTGCAAAAGCTTTGGCATTTTTAACAATATTTTCCTGATAAGTTTTAAATTCAGGCTGTAAAGCTTCGCCAAAAGCAACTGCTTTAGCAGCTACAATATGCATCAGCGGGCCGCCCTGAATACCAGGGAAAATAGCCTTGTTGATAGCTTTAGCATATTCTTCGTTATTGCACAGAATCAAGCCGCCGCGAGGACCACGCAGAGTCTTATGAGTAGTTGTGGTTACAACATCAGCATAAGGAACCGGATTCGGATGCAAACCTGCAGCTACAAGACCAGCGATATGAGCCATGTCAACTAAGAGCAGTGCACCTATGCCATGAGCAATCTCTGCCATACGTTTAAAATCAATTACACGCGGATAAGCGCTGGCACCAGCCACAATCATTTTCGGATGATGTTCCTGCGCCAATCTTTCCAGCTCAGCATAATCAATAGTTTCAGTTTCCGGGTTTACGCCGTAGGGAACTACATTGAAATATTTACCGGAAATGTTTACCGGTGAACCATGACTCAGATGACCGCCTTGGGAAAGATTCATACCCATGATGGTATCGCCAGGTTTCAGGAAAGCAAAATATACAGCCAGGTTAGTGCTTGCACCGCAGTGAGGCTGAACATTGGCATAATTTGCGCCAAACAGTTTTTTCGCACGTTCAATAGCCAAAGTTTCTACTTTATCAACGTATTCGCAGCCGCCATAATAACGATGTCCGGGATAACCTTCAGCATATTTGTTAGTCAGAATGGTACCCATAGCCTCCATTACTGCCGGAGATACGAAGTTTTCAGATGCGATAAGTTCAATTTTGTTTCTTTGACGCTCCAGTTCTTCATGGATAAAACCATTCAATTCCGGATCGGTTACTGCCAAGCTTGCTAAATTCATTAGTAATTCCCTCCAAATAATTTAATTGCAATTCATCTATTTTCCGGGTAATGAGCCCGTTCACCGCCAATCAGAGGCGGTCTGGTGCGTGCAGCCGTCAGCAGGGCATTGCCTATCTGTTTATGCTGCAGCCTTACAGGTACTGCTACCCGTTTTAAATGCATACCTATCAGCGTCTGGCCAATATCCATGCCAAGATGCGCTGTAACAGTTTCTACCACTACAGCATGAGCAAAGCCTTCATAGGCAGCTGTAGCCATAGCTCCTCCGGCATGCGGCATAGGACGAACGGTAACTTCCGTAAGGCCGTACTGTTCCATAGCTTCTTCTTCCAGCACGATAGCCCTGTTAAGATGCTCACAGCATTGTATCGCAAGATACAGGCCATGACTGTCAGTTACCTTTTTCAGTGTCTGAAAAATTAAAACAGCTGCTTCACTGCTGCCGCCAGTACCTATTTTATTGCCAATAACTTCACTGGTACTGCAGCCAAGCACAAAGATTTGTCCGCGCTTAGCTTTGGCAACACTGATAAGTTCCTCGGCTGCTTCTTCCACCTGCCGAGTAATATTCTCTATTTCCATTATTGCTCAGACTCCAAAGCCATAATCTTGTCAACGCGTCTTTCATGTCTGCCGCCGGCAAAATCAGTAGTCAGCCAGGTATCGACAATCATCTCAGCAAGACCAACGCCAGTAGTACGTTCGCCCATGCACAATACGTTGGCATTATTATGTTCACGGCTCATTTTAGCAGAATAAACATCTGCACATAATGCTGCTCTGATGCCGCGACATTTATTAGCAGCAATAGAAATACCTATGCCGGTACCGCAGATCAGGATACCTTTTTCAGCTCCGCTCTCTCCGGAAACAATATCCTTGCATAATTTTGCGGCAAAATCAGGATAATCGCAGGATTCTTCTGTATAAGTACCGTGGTCAACAACCTCGATACCCTTATCCTGCAGGTATTTTTTGATATGTTCTTTCAAATGGATACCGCCATGATCACTAGCCATTGCTATTTTCATAATCATTCCTCCTATCGGTCAAGGTATCAAACAACTTTATTTTACCATAAAAGACGGTAACTGCGTACCGTTTTTTATACTAAGCCCGGCATCTGTAAGCGTTACCAGCTGATAGCCGGCAGCCTTGCGCATCCTGTTCATAACCGCAAGCCCTATCCCGCTTTCATCAATTCCCTCTGCTAAAATAACATCAGGTTTGGTACGGTCAAAATCACGCAGCAGATAGAAAAGTTCAGCCGCTAATGCCTGTTTGCTGTCTCCCCAGCAGGCAAGCTGCAAGTCCTGTATTTCCGGCAGCAATGCCTTCATGGAGCTGCTGCACAGCACGCCGACTTTCAATCCTTCTGCAGCAGCCTTAGTAGCCATGGAGGGCAATAACGCTGCACTTTTGCCTTCCAAAAGATACATCGGCGCTTTAGGCGCATAATGTCTGTATTTCATTCCCGGAGCTTTGGGCTTGAAGTTTTTATCTCCCTGTAGCGCCGGGTCAATCTCCACCGCTCCCAAAACTTCTGTCAGTATTTCATAAGTAATGCCGCCCGGACGCAAAATAACAGGTACCGGTTCTGTTGTATCTACTACTGTAGATTCCAAGCCTATGCCGCAGCTGCCGCCATCAAGCACTGCGGCAACCTTTCCCTGCATATCCTCCATAACATCTGCTGCATTGGTAGGGCTGGGACGACCGGAAATATTGGCAGAAGGCGCAGCTATCGGGCAGCCACTTGCTTTAATCAGGCTTTGTGCAAAGGTATTGGAAGGAAAACGTACTGCCACAGTCGGCAATCCTGCACTGACAGCATCTGGTACAATTGCAGACTTGGCAACTATTAAAGTAAGCGGTCCCGGCCAAAATTTTTCCATCAATACTTTGGCATTTTCCGTCAACCCGCTGGTCAACTGATTAATGCTTTCTTTATCTGCAATATGCAGAATAAGCGGATTGTCATTAGGGCGTCCTTTCGCAGCAAAAATCTTGGCAACAGCTTTACTGTTGAGTCCGTCAGCACCAAGGCCATAAACGGTTTCTGTCGGAAAAGCAACTACTTCCCCTTTCTGAATAAGCTCTGCTGCTTTAGCAATTACTTCTGCGTCTTCCCCATTATTTTGCAATTTCCAGTAATATGTCTGCATATCTTCCACCTTCTTTAGCTGCAAAAACCATCCTGTCTATTCCTGCATAATCAAGCCGTACCGCAACAACTCCCAAGCCATTCTCACGGCACATAGCACAAACAGCTTCACTTTGCCCCATGCCTATTTCAAAAGCCAGCAAACCGTCGCTTGCCAAATATTCCACCGCCTGTTTCGTTATCCTGCGGTAAAAATCAAGTCCATCCAAACCTCCGTCCAGTGCTCCGTGCGGTTCCTGCCGCACATCACGCGCCAGCGTCTGAATATCAGCCGCCGGTATATAGGGGGGATTGGAAACAATAATATCAAATTTCTTTTCTTTCGGTATCGCACTGAATAAATCAGATAAAATAAAGGCCGCTCTGCCTACTACGCCTATATTAACGGCATTTTCCTTAGCTGTAGCCAACGCCCCTGCTGAAATATCTACCCCTACGCCTTTAGCCTGCGGCAGATAGTCCAGCAGCGACACAAGAATAGCTCCGCTGCCTGTACCAATATCCAGTATCTTAGGCTGATTGTTTACCTTTTCTGCTGCCAAAATCAAGCTTTCTACTAATAATTCTGTTTCTGGACGCGGCACCAGCGTATGGCTGTTAACCTTAAAGGTATTGCGCATAAAAGCCTTCTCACCCAAAATATAGGCCAAAGGCTCATGCTTGGCTCTCCTGGCAACAAAGCCTCTGTACACAGACAGTTCCTCTTCATCCAAAGGACGCTCAAAATCAAGATATAATTTTATACGTTCGCATTTTAAAACAGCACAAAGCAGTATTTCCGCATCAAGGCGTGGATTTTCCACGCCTTTATCTGCAAAATACTGCTTCGTCCAATTTAAGATTTTTATTATAGTCCAAACAGGCTTAGTTTCCACTTTATTTCACCTGACGTAATTGTTCACTCTGTTTTGCTGTAATCAGTGCATCAAGCAGCTCGTCCAAATCGCCGTTAACGATGGTATCAAGCTTATGCAAAGTAAGACCGATACGGTGGTCAGTAACACGGCCCTGCGGATAATTGTAGGTTCTGATACGTTCACTGCGGTCACCGGTACCTACCTGGCTCTTTCTGTCTTCAGCAGTAGCCGCACGCTGTTCTTCCTGCGCCTGCTCCAAAATGCGGGCACGCAGTACGCGCATACATTTTTCACGGTTTTTCAGCTGTGATTTTTCATCCTGACATTGTGCCACGATACCGGTAGGAATATGGGTAATACGCACAGCAGATTCCGTCTTATTTACATACTGACCGCCGGCACCGCCCGCTCTGTAGGTATCTATACGCAAGTCAGCCGGATTGATTTCAACATCAACCTCTTCTGCTTCCGGCAGCACTGCTACTGTTACTGTAGAAGTATGTACACGTCCCTGGGATTCTGTTTCCGGTACGCGCTGTACACGATGTACGCCGCTTTCAAACTTCATACGGCTGTAAACACTGTCACCGCTGATTTGGAAAACAACTTCTTTGAAGCCGCCTAATTCGGTAGGATTGGAGTCCATAACCTCTACTCGCCAGCCGCGTGTTTCTGCATAACGTACATACATACGGAACAGCACACCGGCAAACAAGGCAGCCTCATCACCGCCGGCACCGCCGCGAATTTCCACAATAACGTTTTTATCATCATTCGGGTCAGAAGGCAACAGCAGGATTGTCAGCCGTTCCTCATAAGCAGCAAGCTTAGGACGCAGTTCCTTCAACTCTTCCTTAGCCATTTCAACCAGTTCATCATCATCACCGGCAGCCAGTATCTCTTCTGCTTCATCACGAGACTGCAGCATGTCGCGATACTCACGATATACGCTTACAATATCCGCAAGTTTAGCATGGGCCTTCGTACATTTCAGCCACTCTGCCTGATTGGCGATGACATCAGGATCGCTGATTTTAGCTTCTAAATCCAGATATCTGTCTTCCAACGCCTGTAATTTATCTATCATTGATTACTCTTCTCCTGCTCAATAATTTCTTCCGGCGGCAACACGGCTTTTAAAGAAGCAATAGCCACCTCTATCTGTGAATCGTCCGGTTCTCTGGTAGTCAGTTTCTGCAGCAGCAGTCCCGGCATAATAGCAAAATGCACCAGCTTGTTATCTGCATGGGCGCCGGCAAATCTGATAATCTCATAGCTTACGCCTGCAATCACCGGCATCAGGACAACTCTGGAAGCAATACGCTCCACAAGGTCCGGCCAGCCTAAAAAAGTAAAAATGAACATACTGATGAGCATAACGATCATCAGAAAATTAGTTCCGCAGCGCGGATGCAAGGTACTGAACGGGCGCACATTATCTACCTGCAGCGGCAAACCCGCCTCATAAGTATAAATTGTTTTATGTTCCGCACCATGATACTGGAATACCCTCTGAATATCGTTCATAGAGGAAATAGCAGCAATATAAACAAGGAAGATAACCATGCGCAGTACACCTTCTGCCAGATTCAGCAGCATAGGGTCTTCCGTAAGGTTATGCAAAAAACGCATGGACCAGGTGGGCAATACTATAAATAACCCAATAGCCAGCAGCACAGAGGTAGCAATGGTCATAACCATTTCTTTGGTGCTGAGCTGTTCGTCTTCTTCCCCAGATACCTGCGCCGAATACGCCAGCGCCTTCATACCGTCATACAAAGATTCAAACAAAGCTACTACGCCGCGCAATAAAGGTTTTTTCAAAATTGGATATTTATCTCTTATACTGCTGACAGGATTTACGTCAACAGAAATTTCTCCGTCCGGTTGGCGTACAGCTACTGCAATCTTATTCTGTCCGCGCATCATTACGCCTTCAATAACAGCCTGCCCGCCTACATTAAATTTTTGCTTTTTCATAAAATACCCCAAAATCAATACATATCATCAGGCTGCCAAGCCGCAGCCGCAAAAAGCTCCGTATACAAACACAGCAGAGCTTTTTGAGCTCTGCTGTGAAGATGATTATTTTTCTGTGTTATAACGTTTATTGAATTTTTCAATACGTCCACGTGCTGCAACATTACGTTGTTGGCCGGTAAAGAACGGATGGCATTTGGAGCAAACGTCAACACGCAATTCACCTTTTACACTGCCGGTTACAAAGCTAGCGCCGCAAGCGCAGGTTGCTGTAACTTCGCTGTATTTAGGATGAATATTTTCTTTCATTATTGTGCACCTCACTTTTCAATTACGGATGTTATATATTATTCGATATTAACGCTAAATAATTGTATCATATACCTTTAAGATAAGCAAGCTGTTTTTCCAAGGAAAATAATATTTTTGCACAATAAAATACCCCCGCCTCAGCGGGGGTAAGCATCAGCCTTCAATAGCGATGTAATTTTGTTCTTTAGCAAGCTGCTTCGGTTCAGTCTTAGGAATAAAGACTTTCAAAATACCGTCTTCAAATTTTGCTTTAATCTCTTCCTGTTTAACATCTTCGCCTACATAGAAGCTTCTTGAGCACTGACCAACATAACGTTCACGGCGGATATAAACGCCTTCATCATTCTTTTCGTCTTTATCAACGCCTTTAGAAGCACTGATGGTAAGATAACCGTTTTCCAGTTTGGCAGTAACGTCTTCTTTTTTGAAGCCCGGCAGATCAATATCCATTTCATAACCTGCATCTGTTTGTTTAATATCAGTCTTCATCATATTTTTTTCATGTTTGCCGTATAAAGGATTACGTCTGCCAAAAAATTCTCTTTCAAACGGAAAATCCATAAAATCATCAAATAAACTTTCACCAAAAATACTAGGAACTCTCATAAGTCATACCTCCATATCAAGCTCACAGTAATTGGCTGTGGGTTAAACTTTAAAATTAACTCCGAAAGAAGTTTACCTTTTCTCAGGTAACTCTTTTCTTTGTCTGATTATGTTATAAACCTTTTTGTTAGCACTGTCAATAGATGAGTGCTAATGTTCACAAACTCTACAAATTTGCATATATTATCTATATTTATTATATTTTTACGTTTTTATCCCCATCTGTGGATAAATTATCAACATTTTCTGTGGATAAGTGGATAAAAAGAAAAGCCCGGCTGCAGCCGAGCTTTTTGAAGCATTTAAAACTTATACGTAGATATATTTCAGCACAAAGATAATAGCTAAAATATGTACCAGCACACTGATTTTTTTATAACGATAACTGCCGCTGGCCAAGTTAATAATGACATAGGAAATTATGCCCATGGAAATACCTTCAGAAATAGAATAGGTAAAGGGCATGGCCACAGCAGCAATAAAAGCCGGAATAGCTTCACTTAAATCGTTAAAGTCTATATTAAGCATACTGCTGAACATGGAAAAACCAACGATGACCAGCGCCGGGGCTGTAGCAAAAAGCGGAACAGCCAAAAATAATGGTGCAAAGAAAATACTAAGCAGAAAAAGTGCGGCTACCGTCAGTGCTGTCAGTCCTGTACGACCGCCTGCAGCAACACCGGCAGAGCTTTCCACAGTAGTAGTAACAGTAGATGTACCTAATACCGCACCGCAGGTAGTAGCCATAGCATCTGCTAACAGTGCTCCTCTTACACGCGGTAATTTACCATCTTTATCCAGCATTTTAGCCTTTGACGCAACGCCAATCAAAGTGCCGATAGTATCAAACAAATCCACAAACATAAAAGACAGCATAACAGCGACAAAATTAAAGCTCATTACGGCACTGAAATCAAACTGCATAAAGGTGGGCGCAACACTAGGTATCCCCATCCCCAACGAAAAATCAGGCAGCACAGAATGCATTCCTAATGCCGGATTAGGCACATAGACACCGGTAATCTCGCAAAAGATACCTAAAATCCAGGTAAAAATAATGCCATACAAAATTGCCCCGGAAAACTTTTTAGCTGTCAGTACAGCTGTCATTAAAATACCAATCATGGCCAGCAGTGCGCCGATGCCTGTAGAATAAAATTCACCGTTTGCCAAAGCTGCCTTAAAGGGATATAAAGCCACAAGAAAAGGGCCGTCTATTACTATTTTAGCATTCTGCAGACCAATAAAAGCAATAAAAAGACCTATACCGCTGGTTACGCCATACTTCAACGCTGGCGGTATACAGTTAAAAATCGCCTCACGCACTTTAGTAAGCGATAACAAGATAAAAATAATACCTTCAATAAAGACTGCAGCCAGTGCAACCTGCCAGGAATAACCCATCTGCCCTACAACCGTGTAGGCAAAAAAAGCATTAAGGCCCATACCCGGAGCCAATGCAAAAGGATAATTGGCAAATACTGCCATAAACAGCGTACCAAGACAGGCAGCCAAAGCAGTCGCCATGAAAACTGCACCTGCATCCATACCAGCTTTACTTAAAATACTGGGATTGATAGCCAGGATATAAGCTATCGTCATAAAAGTAGTTAATCCAGCCATAAGCTCCAGTCTGACACTGGTCTTGTTCTCTCGCAGTTTAAAGGTTGTTTCTAAAAATTGCTTCAACAAAGCTATCACTCCGTAATCAGTATTAACAGACAAATATTTAGTAAAATTCTAGATTATTTTATTTCTGTTGTCAATCTGCCGCTATTTTTCTAAATAAAATAACCCAAAGGCACACGTCCTTTGGGTCACTCTCACCATTTGTCAGGAATACCTGGAAAATCCGCAATGGCCAGCATACAGCTCATGCCTGTAGCTAACATTCTGCCGTTTTCATCCAAAACATTCATACTCATATTAACATTGGCTGCATCCTGATAGCTGATTACTGCTTCTGCCTCCACAAAGCTACCAGCTTCCGCACCTTTGATAAAATCAACGGTCATAGAAACTGTTACCACTCTTTTTCCTACAGAAGCAGCTGCAATGCCCGTAGCATTATCCATCAACGTCATCAGCAGACCGCCGTGCAGCTTATTATTCAGATTTGTATGCCTGTCCGGATCGATTTTAAGACCAACCCGGGCCTTACCACAGGATATATCAATTATCTGAATACCACACAGCTTCATAAAACTGTTATGCGCATACAGCTCCTTAATATACGCACTTATTTCAGAAGGTGACAATATCACCCCTCCTTCCAGCATTGGGCAAGTCCTTGTGCCAAGTCCTCACATTCCTCTAAATTTTCGATAAGGCTGCACAATTTTCCTGCCTGCTGCTGTCCGTATACAGGCACAGCCAGATGCATAAACTTAGCTTTAGCTTCTTCCCAAGTTACAGGATTGTCCGGATCCCCCTTAGGATAGTCAACCTTCATAGAATGCACTGTACCATCCTTGCATACAACTTCCAATCCGGAAGCAAGTTTGGAGGCGTCCTCCTGATGAATTTTTTCTATGGCTGCATCACGAATAACCTTCGTCCTGTTCATCAGGTCTCTGACTTCAGTATTATAAATAACATCCTGGGTAAACTGTTCTATGCCTACAGCTCCGAATGTAAGCATAGCAGCCACACAGTACTGAATACTGAATTTACAGCCATAAGGATTCTGCGGCTGCGGATTGTTGATTAAATAATCTGTTATGTCATTGACATAAATTCTTACCTCGCTGATACCCTCTGCCTGCAGCTCATGTTCTTTTTTCAGCACCTGCGCCGCATAAATAGCCGCATGGGAATGTTTGCAGCAGGCATAAGGCTTAAAGGAATTTTCGTCAATTCTGAGCTGCTTGCTGTCCAAGCCTTCTGTTAACCTGTCCCAATGGGGCTCGGCCACCATAGCACGGCAGAAACCTTTTTCACCTTCCAAAATACTGCTTGCAGCAGTAAAACCATTACGAGAAAGATATGCCGACAATACTCCTGCATAAGAACTTTTACCGGCATGCAAAGCCTTGCTCATAGCACCTTCTTTTAAAAATTCCCATAGTCCCGCTGCCTGCGTACCGGCACTACCATAGCACATAAGCGTCTGCTGAGGTGTAAGATTCAGCAGATTGGCAGCCGCTGCTGCAGCACCGAAAGTACCTGCAGTACCTGTAGTATGCCAGAAGAAATAGGATTCAGGAATAACACTCTCACCTATCCTGCCCCCCGCTTCATAACCGGCACAGACAGCAGCAATCATCTGCCTGCCGCTCTTATGTTCAGCTTCGGCAATAGCAAAGACGCCGGGCACTACTACTGTTGCCAAATGGATGATGGACGGATTATGCAAATCGTCAAAATCAAGTGTATGCGAAGCAGCACCATTGCAGAAAGCAGCGTCAAACACAGAGGCCTTGCTTTGCCCGCCATCAAAAACTGTAGCCTGTTTTGCTTCGTTACACAGTATTGTCTGACGGATAAGCTTGGCAGGCTGCTCCTGGGAGCCTCTGATAGAGACTCCCAGCCAGTCTAAAATACATTTTTTCGCCATATCAACTGAAACAGGCGTCAGTTTATCGTAGCTCAAGGAAGCGGTAAAATCAGCTAAAGTTTTAGTAATCATTTCATCAGCTTCTTTCTTACAAAACCATCGTCAAACAAGGTATCAGAACATGGAGCCGGATTGCTTATATTCGCCGAATACTTCACGCAGTACGCCGCAGATTTCTCCCAGAGTAGCATAAGTCTTAACGGTCTCAATTAAGTAAGGCATAAGGTTTTCTTCTCCCTGAGCAGCTGTTTTCAGCTTAGCCAGCGCTGCATCTACAGCCTTTTGGTCACGCTGCGCTTTCATAGCATTTACCTTGGCAATCTGTCTTTCAGCTACACTTAAATCAGCCGTCAGCACGTCATTAGTCTTAATTTGTTTATCGTCAGCAAATTTATTAACGCCTACAACTACACGAGTACCTTTTTCTATTTCACTCTGATAAGCATAAGCATGAGCAGCCATCTCGCTTTGCATGTAGCCTTTTTCAATAGCAGCTACTGCGCCGCCCATAGCGTCAATCTTAGTAATATATTCGTAAGCTTCTTTTTCAAATTTATCTGTCAGAGCTTCTACGTAATAAGAGCCTGCCAGCGGGTCAATAGTATCGGCAGCGCCGCTTTCATAAGCCAGCATCTGCTGAGTACGCAGTGCCAGAGTTGCAGATTCTTCTGTCGGCAATGCAATAGCTTCATCATAAGCACAGCAAGCCATGGATTGGATACCGCCAAGGATTGCCGAAAGTGCCTGCCAGGTAATACGCGCCACATTATTCAAGGGCTGCTGAGCAGTCAGTACACTGCCTGCAGTATGTACATGCACGCGCAGCATCTGCGCTTTAGGTACTTCCGCTCCATAACGTTCTTTCATAATTCTTGCCCACAGACGACGTGCTGCACGGAACTTAGCTGCTTCTGAGAAGAAGTTCAAGCCTGCCGTGAAAATCCAGCTGATGCCAGGCGCAAAGTCATCTACTTTCTGTCCTGCTTTGATAGCTGCATCAATATAGGCCATTGCATTAGAGAAAGCAAAAGCAATTTCCTGTACTTCGGATGCGCCGGCCTCACGGATATGATAAGCGCCTACGCTGATAGTATTCCATTTAGGAATGTTCTGTGAGCAGTATGCAAAGGTATCAGTAATCAGACGCATGGACGGACGCGGCGGAAAAATATAGGTACCGCGGGCAATATATTCTTTCAAAATATCATTCTGAATAGTACCTTTGAGCTGTTCCGGTTTGACGCCCTGTTTTTCTGCAACCGCAACATACATAGCCAAAAGTACTGCTGCCGGGCCGTTAATAGTCATGGAAGTACTTACTTTATCCAGCGGAATACCGTCAAATAGTTTTTCCATATCTGCCAGAGAGTCGATAGCTACGCCTACCTTGCCAACTTCACCGTGAGAAAGTTCTGCGTCAGAATCCAAACCAATCTGAGTCGGCAAATCCATTGCTACAGAAAGACCGGTCTGACCTGCTTCCAGCAAGTATTTATAACGGGCATTAGTTTCTTCCGCCGTAGCAAAGCCAGCATAGGCACGCATGGTCCACAGTCTGCCTCTGTACATTGTCGGCTGCACGCCGCGGGTAAAAGGATATTGCCCAGGAAATCCCAGTTTTTCATTGTAATCAAAGTCTTCTACATCTAACGGAGTATACAGACGCTTTTCCGCAAATTCTTTTCTTTCGGGAAATTTGCTAATAGCCTTTTCCACTTTAGCTTCATAACCTGCCAATCCTTGTTCAAGCAACTCTTTATTCATCATGATTAGTACCCTCCTTAATGCTGTTCCTTCATTGTTCCGTACATTTCAAAATTAGCCTGCATATCAAATGCGTGACGTAAGTCCACCGGCATGTGTCCACTCTTACGCTGTGCCATACGCAGATATTCATACAGCTGATCTTTAAAATCAGGATGTGCACATTTTTCGATAATCAATTTAGCTCTCTTCACCGGGCTCAGCCCGCGTACATCGGCCACGCCCTGTTCAGTGATAAAGACCATGGTATCATGCTCTGTATGGTCCGCATGAGTAACCATCGGTACTACACTGGAAATGCTGCCGCCCTTGGCTGTAGACGGAGTAGAGAAAATAGTCAGATAACCGTTGCGCATATAATCGCCGCTGCCGCCGATGCCGTTCATCATGCCGCGGCCCATTACATGGGTAGAATTTGCCTGACCATAAATATCAAATTCCAGTGGTGTATTCATGGAGATAACGCCAAGTCTTCTGATAACCTCAGGACTGTTACTGATATCAAGAGGTCGCAGCACAATGCTCTTGTTATATAGCTGCGGGTCTTCCTTGTACATCTGCCATACTTTTGGTGAAGGTGTAAAAGCACAGCCGGAAGCCTGTTTAATCTTGCCCATCTTAATCAGACTGAAAACAGCATCCTGCAAAATTTCCGAGTACATTTGCAGATTTTCAAATTTAGATTTAGATAAGCCTAACAAAACTGCATTGGCAATACTTCCGACGCCTGACTGCATGGGCAGCATTTTTTCCGGCAGCCTGCCGTAACGCTGTTCATGCTCAAGAAAATCTACCAGATGTTCAGCAATTTTTACGCTGTCCGCATCAGGATCACACAAATTGCGTACGTGGTCGAGAATATCTGATTCTACAATGCAGTCGATTCTGTCCAGACCGCACTCCAGATAAGGAGAACCAATCCTGTCGCCTACACTGTAAATAGGAATTTCCGATCTGCAGGGAGGTTTGGCGCAGATGTAAATATCATGCATGCCTTCCAAAGAAAGAGGAATACTGGTATTTACCTCTACAATCACTTTTTTGGCATGTTTAACCAGCATGGGGATATTGCCTATGCCCGGTCCCAAAACGATACTGCCGTCTGCATTGATAGCGGCTGCCTCTACAATAGCCACGTCTACATTGCCAAAAAATCCGTAGTCAATCTGCTGAGCAAAATGACTTAAATGCTGGTCAATGTATTCAATAGTGCCTTCGTTGATGCCAGCTTTCATACTCTTATTGGCAGCTGAATAATAAGGCATCCTGCTTTGCACACCGCCAACTTTAGCCAGCTCTTCCTCAATTTCCGGCCCTACAGAAGCACCGCTCCAGATATTGATGCGGCATTTTTTACCGGCTTTAATCGCTCTCGCCAAAGCCATGGTAGTCATCTTAGGATAACCGGACGGAGTAAAACCGCTGACACCGACGTTCATACCATCAGTAATCAGTTCTGCAGCCTTATCGGCACTGACAACTTTTTCAAACAGACAGGGAGCACGTAATCTGGTTGCATCTAACATCATAATCCCTCTTTTCTGTAATACATACCTCTGTTGTGTTTAGCTTACCCTGCAAAGCATATAATGTAAAATATCAAAAATGCGTTTTAAATATATGTATTTTTTATATGTTTGATGCTTATTTCTCCTGTTTTGCCGTACTTTCACTTCTTTGAAGAGTTTTTTGCAATAAAAGCCTCTATAATTTATAATAAAAATAACATAAACCTATCATTTTTATTTATATGTCGCTTGTTTTGCAACTAAAATAATTGCTATTTTGCGGAGGTATGAGCATGGATATTGAATATTATCGTAATTTTATTGCCATCGTCGATGCTGGCAGTATCTCGGCTGCAGCAAAAAATATTTCTATCGCCCAGCCCGCGCTGAGCAATCAGCTGAAAACCCTGCAGAAAAAGTATGGCACTACACTGCTGAACGTCAAACGCGGCGGACACAGCATTGAACTTACGGATGCCGGCTGCATGCTGTATAATGCTGCCAGATATATCTGTTCTGCCGAAGCCAGCGTTATGAAAGAAATCTCCGACTGTAATGCAGGCTTTTCCGGTACGCTGCGCATCAGCCTTTCTCCTTCCATGTCTATCAGCTTTATCAGAAACTATCTCAGCGCTTTCAGCAAACAATATCCCCGTATTAACTACGAACTTTACGAAGTACCTATTTCAGAGCAAACCGAGCAGCTGCTGAATGGCAAGACGGAAATAGGTGTAGCTAACGCTCCCTTACTGCAGGAAAATCGTTTTGAAACCATCTATCGACGCAAAGAACAGCTGATGGCCTTATTCCATAAGGACAGCCCCTATCTGGAAAACGAAAAACCTAACATTCTTTTGGATGATTTGGAAGATGTCCCTCTGTGTCTATCTCGCGGCTGCTCCGACCTTTTCCTCAATGTCTGCTCCGATTCACGCATCTTCCCCCAGGTACTCAGCATCAATACCACAAAAACCTCCACTATGACCTGGGCCAGTGAAAATGCGGGTATTGCCATCATTCCTGCGTCATCAGAAGAAATCTTTCCCCCTGAGCTGGTCTGCAAAACCATTAAAGATGAAAGGCTCTTTCTTGATAAAACGCTTTCCATCGTCAAAGGCAGACCTCTTTCCTCAGTTGCAAAACTCTTTCTCAGCGATTTTATTAAGCAAATATAAAAAAGCTCCTGATACTTGGTATCAGGAGCTTTTGCTCATTTCACAACTTATATTTATATTTTTATTTAGTATGCTTGTCGTCAACAGCCTGCTGCACAGGGGCTGCAGCAGCATATTTTGTCAGCGCTACTTTGCTGATTCTGAAATCAGCTACAGCACCGGGCCCATCAATACAGCCATTAGGACAAGCCATGCCTTCAAAATAGCTGCAGGCAAGCGTTCCCTTACTTACCTGCTCAAGGTCGCTTCGGCAATTATCCAGTCCGGCAGCATAATGCGCCTGCTCTATCTGTCCGCCTTTAGCTGCTACCGTAGCTTTTACGGCCGCTGTTACACCTGCGTACAGCGGGAAACCAAGTCCCAGACTGGAGCCGTCGCGTTCATACTCTTCCGCCGGCTGCTGTTCAATACTGATGTCTTTACCTTTAAGCATGCAGTCAATTTCTTCAAAAGTCATAACATAATCAATAACGTCACTATGTTGTCTGCCTTCTGATTTTTTTGCAATGCAGGGGCCGATAAACACAGTCAAGGCATCGGGATACAGCTTTTTAACCAGCTCTCCGCAGGAAACCATTGGCGAGGGAGTTTCAGAAATCTTATCTGCCATTTCCGGTACATGCTTGCGAATAAGATTAACAAATGCCGGGCAGCAGGAGCTTGTCATTACCTGCTGCTTCTCCGGTACTTTTTCCAAATACTCTTCTGCTTCCTTCACGCTGGTAATATCGGCACCTACAGCAACTTCAACTACATCGGCAAAGCCCGCTGCTTTTAGTGCGCTGTAAAATTGTCCTGCTTCGACTTTAAAACCAAACTGGCCGGCAGCTGACGGAGCCACCATGGCAATGACTTTCTTGCCCTTTTTAATTTCCAAAATAACACGTACAATGTTGCTGCGCTCATCAATAGCACCAAACGGGCAGGCACTGCGGCACGCACCGCATTCCACACATTTTTCATGGTCAATAACCGCTTTTTTATCCTTGTTAACACTTACCGCACCTAACGCACAGGCACGTACACAGGGTCTGCGTATTTCCAGAATAGCGCCATAAGGACATACAGCTTTGCAGCGCCCGCATTCCACACATTTAGTACGGTCAATAAAAGCCCTGTTCTGATACAGGCTGATAGCCTTTTTCGGGCAGTTATCCATACATTTATGGGTAATACAATGACGGCAGGCATCACTGACAAAATACGTTTCAATAGGACATTGATCACAGGCCACCGGCAAAACATCAATTACAGGCAAATCCTTGCGTTCCGGTGTATTCAGAGTCAGTTTTGCAGCTTCAATAATATTGAGATCGCAGGTCTGTCCCAAAGCCATATTGATACGATTTTTCAATACAGCACGTTCTTTGTAAACACAGCAGCGATAACGCGGCGTGTCTTCACGCACTTCCTGCAAAATATCATATACATGCTCCGGCAGCTGATCGTTCCAGGTATAGCGAGCTAAATGCTCCAGCACCATCCTGCGCAGCTGTACTACTGCTGTAAGCTCCATGGTATTTTCCTCCCTCAATATTTTTCGGCAATATTATTCAGCATCCAGCTGTCTTACATACTGTTCTATTTCATCCCATAATTCAGGTTGTCCGTCCAGCACAGCACGCAGGCGCTGCGGATATTTGCCCTTTTGGCAATACAAATCAATAATAAAGGCAACAGCCTTGATAGCCTGTTCCTGCGTCAACGGTACGGCAATGTGTCTGCCATGCATCGGTCTGCTTCCTGCCAGACCGCCTACATATAGCTCCAGACAACCGAGCTTGGTAAAGGACGGCATAATGCCGACATCCTGCGCCATAGCCTTACCAAGACTGTTGATACAGCCAAAAACGCCAATCTTAAATTTCTTCGGTACTTCCAAGCCATAAAACTGTTCATCAAAACGGCAGGCCAACGCATGTACGTCATACATTCCCCGGCGGCAAGCAGTTCCTTTGCAGGCAACTACGGCTCTTACCGTAGCTCCTGTTCCGCCTAGTCTAAGTCCTGCTGTCTGAATGGCCGCAACTGCTTCTTCCAGCTCAGTTTCACTAATGCCTTCCAGTTCAATTGTACCTCTGCTGGTAGCCGTAACACAGCCTTTGCCAAATTTCTGTGCCAGTTTAGCTAAATTCAAAAGCTCTTCAGCAGTAAATTGTCCGCAGCTGCCTAAAATACGCAGGGCATAAAATCCGTTTTTCTGTACTATAGCACCAAAAGTCATATTCTACACTCCGTTCGTACATAATTATGAATATAGGAGATATTCTATACCAATAATGTTTTTCCTGCCCTAAGCAGCAGATATTTACTTAAGCCCATCTTGAGATATTATTTATAGGCCTTATAGTTTACTGTTATTTTTGTAATTTTTTCAATTTTTATAATAATAAATCTTTTATTTTTGTATCATTTTCTCTTTACAAATCAGCTCTTTGTTTTTATAATGAGCATAAGCAACAACGTAGTTGTTGGATAGCATGACTATCTTAAACCGCGTTGTTGCTTTTTTGTTTTATTCTGAGGGGAATAAAAACAATACCCAACACAATTCAGGGAGGTTTTTATTATGAAAGATGTACCAAAACTTTTCGGCAGCCTAGTATTTAACGAAACTATCATGAAAGACCGTCTGCCGACTGCTACCTACAAAGCATTTAAAGAAGCAGTATTAGAAAGCCGTCCTTTAGATTTGACCATGGCTAATGTTATCGCCAATGCTATGAAAGACTGGGCACTGGAACATGGCGCTACTCATTTCACCCACTGGTTCCAGCCTATGACCGGCATTACCGCAGAAAAACACGAAAGCTTTATTGCACCTACAGCCGAAGGCAGAGCCATTATGGATTTTTCCGGTAAGGAATTAATCCAAGGCGAACCTGATGCCTCCAGCTTCCCATCCGGCGGTCTGCGCGCTACCTTTGAAGCACGCGGCTATACAGCCTGGGACCCAACCTCTTATGCTTTTATCAAAGATGATTGCCTGTGCATTCCTACCGCTTTCTGTTCCTATACCGGCGAGGTATTAGATAAAAAGACACCGCTGCTGCGTTCCATGACGGCAGTCAGCAAAGCAGCCTGCCGCATTCTTAAGCTGCTGGGCATCAACACAGCTAAAGTAACCAGCACAGTTGGTCCTGAACAAGAATATTTCCTGGTTGATAAAAAAATGTGGGAAAAACGTAAAGACCTTGTTTATACCGGCCGCACGCTTTTTGGTGCTAAATCGCCTCGTGGTCAGGAACTGGATGACCATTATTTCGGTATGATTAAACCGCGCGTTATGGCCTTTATGAAAGAGCTAGATGAAAAACTTTGGAAGCTTGGCGTACTGGCAAAAACAGAACATAACGAAGTTGCCCCTGCGCAGCATGAGCTGGCGCCTATCTTTACTTCTACCAACGTAGCTGCTGACCATAACCAGCTGACCATGGAGTTTATGAAGCGTGTAGCCCTGCGCCACGGCTTAGTCTGCCTGCTGCATGAAAAACCTTTTGCCGGCGTTAATGGCAGCGGTAAACATAACAACTGGTCTTTAAGTACAGCAGAAGGTATGAATCTGCTTGATCCCGGCAAAGAGCCCTATAAAAATACCCGTTTCCTGCTGTTCTTAGCAGCTATTATCAAAGCAGTAGATGAATATCAGGATCTGCTGCGTATTTCCGTCGCCAGCGCAGGCAATGACCATCGTCTGGGAGCAAACGAAGCTCCTCCCGCAATTGTATCCATGTTCCTGGGTACAGAGCTCACAGGCATCCTGGAAGCTATTGCTGCCGGCAAGACTTACGACAGCACTCCTGTTACCTATATGAAAGTCAGCGATGATACTATCCCGGCTTTGGTCAAAGACAACACCGACAGAAACAGAACCTCTCCCTTCGCCTTTACCGGCAATAAGTTTGAGTTCCGTATGCCGGGCAGCATGTTCTCCATCTCCGGTCCCAACATCGTTCTGAATACTATTGTTGCCGAAGAACTGGATGAGTTTGCTGATAAACTGGAAGATGCCGCTGATATTGAAAAAGCAATTTATGAGCTGGTACGTGAAACCTATCTTGCTCATAAACGCATTGTTTTCAACGGCAACGGCTACACAGATGAATGGGTTCACGAAGCCGAAAAACGCGGTCTGCTCAATCTTAAATCAACTCCCGCAGCTTTGCCGCATCTGGCAGATGCCAAAAACATCGCTCTTTTTGAAAAACATAATATCTTTACAGCCGCAGAAGTTAAATCACGTGTAGAAATCCTGCTGGAAAACTACTGCACTGTCTTAAAAATAGAAGCCTCCACAATGCTGGAAATGTTGCATAAGGATATCCTGCCCGCTCTCAATGCTTACGAAAGCGATTTGACTTCCGCCGCACTGGATAAAAAAGCCGCAGGCATATCTGCCGGCTTTGAAGCTAAACTGGCAGAAAAGCTTTCCGTTTACGGCAGTGAAATATATGCAGCAGCAGAAAAACTGGAAGCTGCCCTGACTGCAGCAGCAGATATAGCATCCAGTAAAGAAGCTGCCAACTTCTATCACGACAGCGTATTATCCGCTATGGAAGAGCTCCGTACAGCAGCAGATAAAGCAGAAGCCCTGCTGGGTGAAAAATATCTGCCCTATCCTACCTACGGTGAACTGCTTTTTGGCGTTAACGACTGATAAAATTTTATCTTATGGCACAACGAGGTGCATCCTTCAAGGATGTACCTCTCTTTTTTTGCAATTATTTTCAGGAGGGATTTTAAAATGTATTCTGCAACAGACACCATCTGGGTTCTTATCGGAGCTTTCATGGTATTTTCCATGCAGCCCGGCTTTGCTATGGTAGAAACAGGCTTTACCAGAGCTAAAAATGCTGGCAACATCGTCATGAAAAACTTCATGGACCTTGCTCTCGGCTCCATTGTCTTCTGGGTTATCGGCTTTGGCCTGATGTTCGGTAGCGATTACAAAGGTATCCTTGGTATACCGGACTTCTTTATCATGGGTGATTACAGCTCTTCGTTCCCGTCCATGGCTTTCATTATTTTTCAGACCGTGTTCTGTGCTACTGCAGCAACAATTGTTTCCGGTGCAATGGCAGAGCGTACTAAATTCTCCGTATACTGCATTTACAGCATCCTTATCAGTGCATTAATCTATCCTGTTTCCGGACACTGGATTTGGGGCGGAGGCTGGCTCTCACAGTTAGGCTTCCATGATTTCGCCGGCTCCACAGCAGTACATATGGTAGGCGGTATTGCAGCTTTAGTAGGCGCTAAGCTGCTCGGCCCCCGTATCGGTAAATATAATCCGGACGGAACCGTCAACGCTATTCCCGGTCACAGCCTAACCCTCGGCGCTCTCGGCGTATTCCTGTTATGGTTCGGCTGGTTTGGCTTTAATGGCTGCTCCACTGTCTGCGCTACCGGTGATACTGCTTTAATGTCCATGTCTAAAATCTTTGTGACTACCAACATGGCCGCTGCCGCCGGTGCTACTGCTACTATGTTCTATACATGGGCCCGCTATGGCAAGCCCGATGTTTCCATGACACTCAACGGCGCGCTTGCAGGTCTGGTAGGCATCACTGCCGGCTGCGACATGGTAAGTGTTGCCGGAGCTTTCTGCATTGGTACCCTTGCAGGCATCCTGGTTGTTATGGCTGTAGAATTCTTTGACCAGAAGCTTAAAATTGACGACCCTGTCGGTGCCATCTCCGTGCACGGCGTCTGCGGTGCTTTCGGTACCATCTGCGTCGGTCTCTTCGCCGAAAAAGGCGGGCTGTTCTACTCCGGTTCCAGCGACCTGCTTGTAACACAGCTGACAGGCATAATTGCTGTTGCAGCGTATGTATTTATCACCATGACCATTATCTTCAAACTGCTGGATAAAACTATCGGCCTGCGTGTATCTCCGCAGGAAGAAATCTCCGGTCTTGATATGGAAGAACATGGCCTTGCCAGCAGCTATGCTGACTTTATGCCGGTAACTGAATACCTGCCTCATTCTCATACCAATACCTATGAGCCGGTAACCTTTACTAAAGCTTCTGCCAAAGGCAAAATTAAAATGAGTAAGGTTGTTATCATAACCTCTCAAAACAGATTTGAAGCACTGAAAGCTGCTCTTGATAAATTAGGTGTTACCGGTATGACTGTTACTAAGGTATTAGGCTACGGTATCCAGAAAGGACAGACAGAAATGTATCGTGGTGCAGAAGTAGCCGCATACTTACTGCCTAAAATCAAAGTAGAACTGGTAGTTTCCGCTCTGCCTGTTGAAACCGTTATCAATACGGCAAAGCAAGTACTCTTCACCGGCAAATACGGTGATGGCAAAATCTTCGTTTACGATGTCGAAGACGTTGTTAAAATCAGAACTGGCGAAACAGGTTTTGACGCATTGCAGGATTTACCTTTAGATAACAGCAAAAACTGATTACTTCACTTAATAAGCTGGAACAAAGTTTCCGGCTTATTTTTTTGCTCAACAGCAATATTTATCACAAAATTTTTTCTCTATCATATCTATAAGCAGCGTAAATTTATGATAATATTATTGATAAGAATACTCAGCAAAAGAGGTACTTATGCATATTTACGCTATTGGTGATTTACACCTTTCCGGAGAACCTCCCAGCAAACCTATGGAAATTTTTGGTGAACACTGGGCCGGTCATAAAGAAAAAATCAAAAATAACTGGCTGCAAACAGTTACAGCGGAAGATACTGTAATTATCTGCGGCGATATTTCCTGGGCTCTGCAGCTGGAAGAAGCTAAAAGCGATCTGCAGTGGCTGGCACAACTGCCGGGCGAAAAAATACTGCTGCGCGGCAATCACGATTATTGGTGGACTAGCTTAAAAAAAATGCAGCAATTTACGGAAAATAAGTTTCAATTTTTACAAAACAATTGTATTGTGGTTGGAAATAATGCCATCTGCGGTACCCGCGGCTGGATACTGCCTTCTTCCGATAACTTCACTCCGGAAGACCAGAAAATATATCAGCGCGAAAGCATCCGTCTGGAACTTTCTCTGCAGGCAGCAGCTAAACAGAAGGCAGAAAACATTATCTGCGTCTTTCATTATCCCCCTCTCTTTGCTGCTGAGGAGCATACATTTTTTACTGACCTTCTGGAAAAATATAATGTCAGTCATTGCGTTTACGGTCATATTCATGGCGAAAACCACATTTCTGTGTACGAGGGTCAGCGTACAGGTATAAACTACAAACTAGTTTCCTGTGATACCCAACAATTCCAACTTTATAAAATCCTATAAAAAAGCTCTCCATATTAATATGGAGAGCTTTTTCTTCAGAGAATGTAATAAAACGATGAAAACCCCGCTACAAGATTTTCATGATGTGAAAAAGAGACTGTATCTGTAAATTCTATGACGCCGTTACTCATCATAACACCGCCGATGCTGCAGCCGCTGCCCACCTTTATTCCCTTGCGTGACAACAACAAAGCCTGCGGCAGTTTAACATTATCACCTATTTCAATTTTCTTTTCTGTAAGCAGTATAATCGGATCTGCAAACTCACAATTATCACTTATAATAATATTTCCATGCGCGGCAATAAGCCCGCTGCCATAAACCTTCATACCTCTGTCAAAGGTAAGGCCTCTGTAGTCATCCAGATAATAAAACCGTTTACTGAGTCCATTCAATCTCAGCGTTTCCATCGGCAGCTCTTCGATAGCCTGGAAAGCAAAAGCTTCTGCTGGCGGAAACATTACTTCTCCTGTGCCTGTATATAGTGTTTCCGGCGGCAGAAAATCCGCCCCTGTTACCGAAGTGCCGCTGATAATACCATAACTATGCGCCTGCACCTTTACTGCTTCCGGCAGAGAAAAATATGTCTGCCGTAATACCTGCCGCAGCTCACCACATTCTGCTGTTACTTCCAAATATTTTATACATTGATCGTCACTGAACTTAACCTTGCTGCTTACTGCAGCAGGAACAGCACCTGGATACAAGCAGACATTAAACGCTTTATTTTCATCAGAAATATTTACTGCAGATAAACTTTCTATCGTTGAAGTACAAAGCATTCGCAGCTGCTCTGCGCGAATAAGCTGCTGATGTTTTTCGTATTCCTTACCAGCATAGAGATAAAATATCTGTGCCAGTAATAAGACTACCAACCCCACAACCAGCAAAGCAATGGAAACACTACCTTTGTTACGCCCCATCCTGTACAATCCTTCCGTTCAGGCAATAAAATACTCGCCGGAACTTCTGCTGCCGTCCCTGCTTTTGCAGGATAAATTCTACCAGCAGTGTTTTATCATCCAATTTCTTGACCTGCCAATCCATCACCTTGCAATCAGGGATATATAACGGATTCTTACCCTTAGTTCCGGCAGTCTGTATCTGTTTATACAAGCCGTTATTTTCCCAGGTATAAAGATAGCTTTTACCGCCAAATACAGTACGGCAGCCAACTTTTGCAGCACCTCTGAAATCTTTGCTTACAGTAATCTGGACGCTGTCATACGACAAATCCTTTTCCAGCATACTGAGCATATATCTGCCTGCATCCTGCAGCTGCATGTCTAAAAGCATCTTCTGACAATTCTGCAGAATACTTACACTGCTGCTGCAAAACATGACCATCAGCAAGGCAGCAATAGCCATACTTAGCTGTAATTCTGCCAGAAGAAAACCTTGCTCATTTTTCAATTTGTCCCAGATTGCAGCAAATTTTTCCTTTATCATCCAATATCTGTACTTCTTTCATTATCAGCCCATCTTGTTCAAGAGTATTTTCCCGTACAATAAAGTCATCATCTGTCTTGCCGGTAAAAAGCTGCAGCTGCCCTGCCTGCCATGCCTTTTCTAACTGCTGTTTGCGCTGCTGCAGCCTGATACCGCTGCCATAAAGCTTTAAAGCTCCCAGCAAAAGTACGCCGGTAAGCAAAAATACAGCTGCTGTTTCAATCAGGAGAAATCCCCTATTTTTCTTCACTTATAACCACTCTTCCCGTTACCGGCTGTATGGATAAAGTACAGAAACTTCCCGGCAGCTTTTGGTGTTTAAGAATGATATTGCCAGTCATGGACGGGCTGCCGTTATTGGTATATTGTACATAAGCCAGCTTATTATCCAGCCTGACATCACCGCAGCCGAAATCGCTGAAATAAACACGCTTTTCTACTTTTCTATCCACATAAAAAGCGTAGCCTTTTTTATCAGTCATAAATTTTATCTGTCTGTTTAAAATACCATCATCAAATAAGGACTGACGCTGCAGCAGTCTTATATCTGCTGAAAGTACAGCTGCTGCCTGTTTTAACTGCTGCTTATGATAATATTTCAGCCAGCTGTTGCCGCCAACCAACAGCATTGCAGCAGCTAAGCCTAATATAAAACAGGCTGCCAAAATATCCGTAAAAATAAAACCGCTCTTTTTACTGCGCTGACTTACTGCCACCGGAAACGACCTCATTGCCAGCAGCATTTTTTCCTTTTAATGTGTAAGTAAGGCCATCACTTTCTACCGTATAAGTTAAATCTTCATTTAGTGCATCTTTGAAGTCGCTGCCCTTAGCTAAATAGCTGCCATCAAGCTCGGTAAGTCCCTCCGGCAAAGTGCCATTTTCCAGCTTATACAGCTGTAAAGCCTGGTCTACTGCAGCCAGATCATTTTTCAGCTTGGCATTTTTAACTTTTTCATTAGCACCTTCCAGTGACGGCATAAGCATCGTTAAAAGCACACCTAAAAGTGCAGCAGCTGCCACAATTTCAATCAGGGTAAAGCCTCCCTGCTTGCCACCTTTCATCATCTTTTCATCTCCTCTATTCATATTCAGGTAAAGCGGTAAATAAATCAAAAAGCGGCCCCATAACAGAGCATACTACCAGCGCAGTCAATAAGGCGGCAATAAGCAGCAACACCGGTGCAAACAGTTCCCGAAACTTTTCCAGCTTGCTTTGCAGATCCTGCTCTAAAATACCGGCAGCTTCGTTAAGCATCTGCGGCAGGCAGCCTGTTGCTGCACCTATGGCTATGAATTCTCTGGTTAACGGCGAAAAAATACAGCCGGCTCTTTGCGCTGCTGTACCAATATCAACACCGCGCAGCAAGCTCTGCCGAAAAAGATACAGCTGACCCAGCCTTGCTTCATCAGTAAATGTCTTGCCCGCTTCTTCGGCCGCAACAGTAATATTTAAACCGCTGTTCAGCAGCAGTGCCAAAAGCTTACAAAAGCGTATTTCCTGTACCAGTCCATAAATCCCCTTAATACCCGGCAGCTGCAATATAGCAGTACGCAGAGCAGCTTGATGCAGACTAAGAAGCACAGCTGTACCTGCTATTGTTGCCGCTAACAGCAAAGTATGCTCTGATACAAAGTCATTCAGCCGCAAAACCCACTGCAGAAAGTAATCCGGCTGTGCCTGCATGGAGGTATAGACTCTCGCCAGCTGCGGCAGAACGTAGAATAAAAAAAACAGTGATACAGCAGCAGTCGCTGCCAATAAAAAAAGCGGATAGGCGGCAGCCTTGTATAAAAAGCATTTCAGCTCATACTGTCGTGCATAATATTCAGCAGCCGCTTCCAAAACATGTTCCAGCTCACCGCCGCTTTCACCTGCAGCAGTAAGCGTAACTGCCAGCGGCGGGAAAAATACACGGTCACAGCTCATTGCTTCATGCAGCGTACTGCCGGCCTGCAGCCTTTGAATTAACTGCTGGCAAACTGTCCCCAGTTTTTTATCGAGTCTTTGCTGCAATATTTCTATTCCCTGCAGCAAAGGAATACCACTGTTTAAAATTACAGCTAACTGTTTAAAAAAAGTAATGCGCTGTTTATCCGTAAACCTCCTGCTGCGTCGCCATCTTACAAATACCTGCTCCTTTCGGCATGGCTTCAAGGCAACTATATACCTGTAATGCTGCCGCAGCTGCAAAACTGCTTCGTCTGCAGATGGCGCAGCTATTTTACCGCTGAAACTTTTGCCTGTCACACTGCGTGCCCTCCATGAATATTGATTTATCATCATCCCCTCCCTGCTTAAACAAACATTCCACAGCAGCACTTTTTTACCTGTACATCATCGCCACATCTGTGAAGAAACATTGTCTAAACAGTGAACATTGCCCTGCAGCCTTCACTGAGCGCTGCCTTTTCTTGACACTGCCGCAGCCCCCTTTTATACTTATAAGCAGGATGAAAGTATATTCTATCCGTATTCCAACAAAGGTCATGGTACTCATTATGAAAATTATTTTTAGCCTATTGCTCAGCTTGCTGCTTCTCTCCTCGTCAGTTTTTGCTGCTGATAACGAACGCTGGCTGCTGGCAGGCAAAGATTCTCCTAATAATAACTCCTGGTATATCGACAGCAGGACTTTAAAGATTCACGATAACAGCACTGTCCTGTTTTGGGCTAAGGTTATGCTTGGCGATCCTAAATACGACATTACCGAAATCAAAATAAAATATCTGCTTTCAGCAGATCGTCTGCAATTAACCAAGCTGGAAGAAATCGGTTACAGCAAAGCCGGCGAAACCATTTGGAATAACAATGTTTCTAAGACTATTTCTGTCATTCCTGGTTCTGGTCCTGAAAAACTGGTGTTGTTCGTAGATGACTTTGTCCAGAAAAAAACTGCTGAAAAAACAAAGCAGAAAGCTGCAGCTAAGCAAACAGAAAATATAGATGCAGCTAAAGCTGAAAAGCCAGAAGTGAAAGAAGCTAAAGTACCTGCAGCCAAGACCGACGTGCCAGAAACCACTGCTGCTAAAGCAGACACTTCTAAGAACACTGAAACCCAAAACACTGATAACTCTGCTGAGCAAAAACATCAGTAGAAGCAGCAAGAAAAAGCTGCTGATTCTGAGCAAAATACTTCTTCTGCACAAAGCAATGAAGATACATCTAATGAGCAAGTTATCAAAACAGCTGAAACTGAACACAAAGCAATGCAAGAACAATAAAAAAAGAACGTATTTTAACATTAGTTAAAATACGTTCTTTTAATTTACAACTAATTACAGCAGAACCTGTTCTTTTTCACCACGATGCCGCATAAAAACAGCAACGCTGATTAAAAGCAGGAATATGCCACCTACATAAAATACTGTTTTCAGCGGGAAGTAAGTTGCTAAAACACCACCTGCCAACGGACCAACCATGGAACCCATCTGCTGAGCGGAAAACATAAAGCCAAAAATACGCCCACGCTGGCTATGTTTGGTCTTATTAGTCAAAATAGCGCTGATTGACGGATTGATACCGGCAAAAAACATACCTACTACAAAATTAACAATAGCAAAATTCCATAAAGAGTCCGGCATGGCAGTACAAATCATAGCAATACCGGAGAGAGCCGCAGCAATGTACAGTGAACAGTAGAAACCTCTGCGCTGTCCGAAACGACCCCAGAAAGGCGCCGTTATAGCACTTGCTACACCAACCAAGGAAAATACCAGTCCAGATATAAAGATAATATTATCCATACTGTGATTCAGTTCTGCTACATAGAGGCTCAGTATCGGCTGAATCAAAAGGATAACCATCTGCACAACGCCTGCATATAAAAGCGTTTCCATTACAGCAGGCTGGCGCAGCAGCTCTCTGTTGCTTTCTTCCGGCTGACCAACCTCACTTTTACCTTTAGGAGGCTCCGGTATATATACGTAAAATACCAGAGTAATAATTAAAAGCATAATGCCGCCAAAATAAAAAGAAGCGCGCATACCAAAAACAGAAGCTAAAAAACCACCTAAAAGCGGTCCTACAACATTACCGACAGTTAAGCCAGACTGCATAATACCAAGACTTACACCCAGCTTATCAATAGGTACACTGGAAGTTGCAATCGCTAAACACACAGACCAGAGCCCGGCCGCAAAGCCATGCAGCACACGTACACAGAACATCTGCTCCGGTGAAGTTACTACTGCCCCTAAAAGATAAACGATAGCCAGTCCCAGTCCTGAGCGAATGGCCATCAGCTTTTTGCCTTTCTTATCAGCCATCCTGCCCCAAATAGGAGACATAATGCCGCCAATCAGGAAAGTAACAGAAAAGATTGCTCCTGACCACATTTTTACATCTTCCTGAGAAACACCAAGTTCTTTAATCAGATACATGGGAAGGAACGGTATCAGCATTGTATAGCTTGCCGACATAAAGACTACATTAGTCGTAAGTATAGCTAAAACAATTTTCCAATTTTTCATTCTAACGCTTCTTTCTTTATATTTGTGCTTCAAAACCCTCTTTAAAAAAAGATGTTAAATATTATAACAAAATATATTTTATTAGTAAACAATGTGCACAAATAAAAAACAAAAGGAACCTGCTCAGCAGATTCCTTTTGCTCTTTGGAGGAGAAAATATATATTCACCTGATTAGCAGGCAAACTTCAAACAATTTATCTAGCAGCTAATAATTTGCCAATAGCCGCACAGGCTTCTAAAGAAGAGACATCCGGCGCACTAAGCGCCAATACACCTGGAGCTACCAGCTCAGCTCCGGCTGCAGTAACTCTATTTTCCCAGTCCTGCATATAGGAGCCACCCCAGCCGTAGGAACCGAACAACGCTACTTTCTTACCTGCCAACACTTTTTCCAGTTCCGTAAAGAACGGCTCAAACTCATACTCTTCCAGCACCTCTGCACCCATAGCAGAACATCCCAGCGCCAACGCCGGATATTGCGCTGCTTCTGACGCAGAAATCTGTCCCACTTCTGTTAAAAGAGCTTCTGCTCCAGAGTTATTGATTGCTTCGGCAACTGCCTGCGCCATGATTTGCGTATTACCGGTACCACTCCAGTAAATTACAGGTATTTTTTCCATGATAGCCTCCTTATATAGCTGTTACTGCATTATAAAGCGATAAGCCTTCCGTAAGCTTTTGCAGTACGGAATCCCTGCACTTCTCATAAGTAGCAAAAAGCTTTTTCGCCTGCTCTACATCACCATATACTTTCCAATAGCCGCTGTATTTACAGCTGTTGCCTTTATTTAATACAAACCCCAGTACATCCTCCAGCGGATAACCAAGGAAAATACCAATCTCATGAGGAAACTCACATTCCTGCTGCAGTCTTTTTTCCAAAGTCAGCAAATCTTCTTCCAGTGAATTATCTCTGTCATAACCGGCAGCTGTCAGATATGCGCGGCAGCCTTTATCCTGCAGCACCTCTCCAAGCTTTGCTTTATTATATATCAGAAGCAGACTTTTCCTGCTGCAGCGGCACAGCAACCTGAAAACAATGCCGTGTAACTGAAACTCTTCATTATACTCAGATAACAGTTTTTGCAGCTCTTCTGCCTCAAACTGCGGCAGCGAGATAACATTAGCCGGCTTTACCTGCAGCAATACCGGCGAACAATGAAAGGCCACCAGCTCATCAAATTTATGAAAGCCGAACAAATTCATACTTACCTCCTGCCATCGTAGTTTTTGCTAACCAATGCAAAACAGAAGATGCAAAGGGATAGTCAAGGTCAATTATATATAATACAGAAGGGTTAAATTTCTGCATTGGTTAGCATCGACTAACTTTATTGTAATCTTATCACACTTTTATTAAGTTAGCAATAGCTAATCAAAAAATTTTTATAAAAAATAAAAACACGAAAGGATATTATTCCTCTCGTGTTTTATTGCCATGCATATATACATCTGCACATAACAGCTGCAATTGCTGTCTGATTATTTCATTTTCTTCCGGTAAGACTACGGTCAGCCTTATACTGCCGGAAAGCTGCGAACAGGCAGCTAAATCAGCAGCCAGAATACCATGACTAAGCAGATAACGGTAAATAAAATGTCCGCTTTTTTCCAGCGCTGTCATTTTTTCATCTCTGCCATAAACCTCATCATGGCTTTCTGCCAGTATTTCTGCCATTCTGCCGTTAGCCCTGAAAAGCACAAAATTTGCCGCTGACGGCCAAACCTCAAAGCCCTGCTGCAGCAGAAAATCAACCAGCAGCTGCCGTTCCTGCACAACCTTTTTTATCAGCTCCCTGTAAAGCAGCTTATTTTCATATACCAGCTTAGCTGCCATAAGGGTATAGGCATTTACCTGATATGGCAAAAGCGTCTTGCCTAAAATTCTTATAATTCCGCTGCAGCCAACAGCATAACCACAGCGCAGACCTGCCAAGCCATACGCTTTAGAAAAGGTGCGGATACACAAAAGATTACTGTATTTCCCACTGATAGTCAGTACTGAACCTGCTACAAGCCAGATTTTATTCAGCGGCCGCATATCAAGACTGTCCACATCCCTGCCGCCCGCAAATTCCATGCACGCTTCATCAACAACTACCGGACATTTGACGGAAGCAATAATTCTTTCTACCTGCGGCAGCGGATTGTAATTGCCCGTAGGATTATTAGGATTACAGATAATCAATAAAGCAATCTGCTCTGAATTACAGAAATTGATAACCGCTTCTGCATCCAGGTACCCATCTTCAGTAAGTCTGTACGGTGCAGCTTCACTGTCTGATAACTGTACATAAGTAGCATACATATCATACGATGGTACGGGAAAAGCAATCTTTTTTCCGCTGCCGCCAAAAGCATAACAGGCCTTTTGCAGCAATTCTCCAGCGCCGTTGCCAATTCTCACATTATCATTAGGTAAATCCAGCTCTTTGGCGATGGTTTCAGACAGATTCTCCGCTTTAATGGGAGGATAGCGATGAAACGGAAAGGCTTCTGTCATTGCCAGAATTTTTTTCTTTACTTCTTCCGGCATCGGATAGTTACTTTCATTGGTATCAGCAATGATTTTTGCCTCTACATGCTGCACAGTGTAGCCGCTTAAATTCTCTATGCTTTGCCGAACATTAAACTCATCCATAAATCTTCCTCATTATTTATCACGGCGCAGCAGAGGCATGACTGAATTATAACCATCTGCTCCGTAAACCAGGCAGCGTTTTACGCGGGAAATAGTAGCTGTACTTGCACCGGTTTTTTCTACAATAGTTTCATAAATGCAGCCTTCGTCCAGCATGCGTGCTACTTCAAGACGCTGTGCCATGGCTTTCAGCTCGCTGATTGTGCAGATATCTTCAAAAAAACGGTAACATTGTTCTTTATCTTTTAAGCTAAGGATAGCGGTAAACAGCTGGTCTGTAAGTTCATCTCTTATTTTATCTGACATAATGAATTCTCCTTATCGAGCTATATTTTCTTCTCTTTACTTTATCACTTTATCTTATGAAAGACAAGATAAAAATATTTATACTAATATTTTTGTTGACAATATTTGAAAATCATTGTATCATAAGTTCATTAACTTAACAGTTATTCATCAAGAGTAGCCGAGGGACTGGCCCAATGAAGCTACGGCAACCACACTTTATGTGAACGGTGCCAAATCCAACGGAGTAATCCGGCAGATGAAGAAGTGCTTGACCATAACGACATGTACCCTTCGCTGACTGGTGAAGGGTTTTTTTATTCTGTAAATCAAGAAAGGACGCTGTTTTTATGATAGAATTGCTCAATATCGAAAAAACTTACTACAGCAAAGCAGGCGATATCCACGCTCTTAAAACAACCAACCTCCATATTAAAGAGGGCGAAATTTTCGGCATTATCGGTTTATCCGGTGCCGGCAAATCCACTTTGGTACGCTGCATCAACATGCTGGAAAAACCAACTGCAGGCAGAGTCATCGTTGACGGTGCAGATTTGACTGCCATGAACGATACCCAGCTGCGCAAAGCACGTCAAAGCATTGGCATGATTTTCCAGCACTTCAATCTGCTTGCTTCCCGTACTGTTTATGACAACATTGCCTTCCCTCTGGAAATTCAAGGACTTGGCAAAGACGAAATTGATAAAAGAGTTCGTCCTCTGCTGGAACTGGTACAGCTGGAAACAAGGGCAGACTACTACCCCAGCCAGCTCTCCGGCGGTCAAAAACAGCGTGTAGGCATTGCCCGTGCTTTAGCAAGCAATCCAAAAGTTTTGCTTTGCGACGAAGCAACCTCCGCACTGGACCCGCAGACTACCAAATCCATTCTGGAACTGCTTAAAGATATCAATCACAAGATGAATCTTACTATCGTTATGATTACTCACCAGATGGAAGTAGTTAAGGCAGTATGTGATCGCGTAGCTGTTATCGAAAACGGTGTTATCATTGAAGAAGGTCCTATGATCGACGTGTTCACTAACCCGCAGCATCCTACTACCAAAGAATTTACCAAGAGTGCTACTAACGATAATTTCGCAGCGATGCTCAAAAACATGCATCTTTCCGAACAATACAGCAAAGGCAGCAAACTCATTACCCGCATTTCCTTCCTGGGCAATTCCGCTGGTGAACCTATTGTTTCCGGCATGGTTAAGAAATTTGATGTTGATGTCAGCATCCTGTATGGCAACATCGACCATTTGAAGGATGTTCCCTTCGGTACTCTGGTTATTGAAATTTCCGGTACCCAGGAAGGCATCCAGAACGCACTGGCTTATCTGCACAGCCAGGATCTGAAAACGGAGGTAATTGGTTATGAGTCCTGATATGATTGATCTTTTAATAAAATCTTTTTTTGAAACCTGTTACATGGTTGTCGCTTCTACTGTCATGGCAACAGTTATCGGTATTCCTTTAGGCGTTATCCTGACTGTAACCCGTAAAGACCATATTCTGCCTAATGCTGCAGTAAACTCTATCTTAGGTGCTATAGTTAATGCTACCCGTTCTACTCCTTTTATCATCCTCATGGTAGCAATTATTCCGCTGACTCGTATTATTGTCGGTTCTTCCATCGGTACTACGGCAGCTATTGTTCCGCTGACCATTTCCGCAGCTCCTTTTATCGCCCGCATCATTGAATCTTCCTTACTGGAAATCAACCCCGGCGTTATTGAAGCTGCTCAGGCTATGGGTGCCAGCCCCATGCAGATTATCACTAAGGTACTGCTTCCTGAAGCTCTGCATTCTATCGTCTTAGGCGTTACTCTTGCTATCATCAGCCTTATCGGCTATTCTGCAATGGCCGGTGCTCTTGGCGGCGGCGGCTTGGGCGACCTTGCTATCCGTTACGGCTATCAGCGCTTCCAGCTGGATGTTATGATTACTACGGTAATCATCCTTATCATCATGGTACAGGCAATGCAGTCCTTCGGTAACTGGATGTCCAAAAAGCTTAATAAAAATAAACTGTAAAGCAGCCCTGCTGTTTTAAATATAGATATAATATTTTAAAATGAGGTGGAATTTAACATGAAAAACATTTTCAGACTTTTTGCTGCAGCAATTTGTCTGCTGGCATTTTTAGCAGCAGGCTGCGGTTCTGACGACAGCAAAAGCAAAGACAGCAAGGCTCCTGTAAAAATCGGCGTTACTGCCGGCCCCCATGCAGAAATCATGGACAATGTAAAAAAACTGGCAGCTAAAGAAGGCCTGCAGGTTGAAGTTGTAGAATTTTCCGATTACGTTACTCCCAACGTATCCCTGTATCAGGAAGAAATCTTCGCTAACAGCATGCAGCATGCTCCTTACCTGGCAGCAACCAGAGAAAAAGAACCTAAATTTGACCTTGTAGAAGTATTCAAAACTGTAAACTTCCCTATGGCTGTTTACTCCAAAACTTTGAAAAAAGGTGACGCTATTCCTGACGGTGCCATTATCGGTATTCCTAACGATCCTTCCAACGGCGGCCGCGCTCTGCTGCTCCTGGCTGACAAAGGCCTGATTAAGGTTAAAGATATCAATGACGTTACTACTACCGTTAAAGACATTACCGAAAATCCGCATAACTATGTTATCCGCGAGCTCGATGCAGCAATCATCCCCAACAGCCTGCCTGACTTGACCATTGCTGTAATCAACGCTAACTATGCAATTCCTGCTGGTCTCAATCCTACTAAAGATTCTCTGCTGCTGGAAAAAGCTGACAATCCTTATGTAAATATCTTTGTTACCAAAGAAAAATACAAAGACGATCCGCGTATTGCACAACTCAAAAAAATCTATCAGTCTGAAGAAAACAAAAAATTCATCGAAGAGCATTTCAAAGGCTCTATCGTTGCCGGCTGGTAAGACAAGAGCGGCTGCTATTAAGCAGTCGCTTTTTATTTTATAAAAATTTGACATTTATTTTGCTCAAATCTATTATAATTTATATAAGTATATAATATTTTCAGTTTAAAATATTATAGATAAATAAAGGAGGCACTTTCATGAATATCTGGCATGACATTGACCCTAAACGCATTTCCCCTGAAGACTTCTGTGCTGTTATCGAAATTCCTAAAGGCTGCAAAGTAAAATATGAACTGGATAAAGAAACCGGCCTTTTAAAAATGGACCGTGTACTCTTTACCTCTACTCACTATCCTGCTAACTATGGTTTTATTCCTCGCACCTATGCAGCTGATAACGACCCCTTAGATGTACTTGTTCTTTGCTCTGAAGAAGTAGTACCTCTGACTCTGATGCGCTGCTATCCTATCGGTGTTATCATTATGGAAGACAACGGCGATATGGACGAAAAAATTATTGCAATCCCCTTCGGCGATCCCATGTATAATTCCTATAAATCCATTACTGAGCTACCGCAGCATATCAGTGATGAAATGATTCACTTCTTCTCTGTTTATAAATCACTGGAAGGCAAGAGCACTGCCCTTGAAGAAGCACATAGTGCCGACCGTGCTAAAGAAATCATTATGCAATGCCAGCAGCGTTATAAAGATGAATTTTGCTGAACTGAAAAATAAAAAGCACCTGCTAAAGCAGGTGCTTTTTATTTGGCCGAACCGTACAAAAAACGGTCTATAATTATTGCAGCAATTTTTTCAGTTTCAAACTTAGAATCGTACTCGCGCTGATTAAATACGCACATGGCTACGCTCCAAAACAGCTCTCTGGTAGCTATCTGAGAATCGCCTTCCTTCAAAAAGCCAGCCTTCATCCCTGCAACAATAATATTATACAGAATGATGAATTCTGCCTCCATAATCAGATAATACCTAAGTACCTGCTCTTTCAGCTTTTCAGAAGGCTCTACATTACTATAACGGGAAAGTATCACATAATTATCTCCGTCTTTCAGCACACGACAGCCATTGCCTATACCAAGCATCTCAAAGCAGACAATCTGCCACAATGCATAATTTTCTCTGTAAAAGCCCACCATTGTCGTCATATAGGCTAAAAGCTTCGACTCTATACCTTCAGCTCCATCAACAACTTCCTGCAATTTTGCGACAAAGGGCGTATTTTTGTCCGAAATCAGCTTATAAAAAAGCTGCTCTTTATTTCCAAAATATTTATAAACAGTTCCCTTGCCTACATCTGCCAAAGCAATGATTTCATCGACAGTAGCCCTTTCGTAACCGCGTGCAGAAAACACATTCTCTGCTGCCAATAAAATACGCTGATCTTTAGGCAAACTCGCATCAATTTGCACTCCTATCCCTCCTTTCAAATTCCGTTCAGCCAAATTCTATACTTAGTATTATTATAACCGCTAAGCCTTTTTTATACAAATCAGTAACCGCAAAAGAAAATATTTTTTTAATACTTTCTTAACTTTCCAATATTGCATATAATATATTTAGCTGCTATATTGAACTGATATATTTACAAGCAGCTTTCGCTTTATGTATTGAAAATGAGGAGGAATAGTTATGAGTCTGAAAATTATTAGCAACCGCTGCAAAGGCTGCGGTATCTGCGCAGCTTTCTGTCCTAAGCAGGTACTTGCTGTCAATGAAGTAGAGAAAATTGAAGCTGTTGCCGAAGAAAATTGCATAAAATGCGGTCAGTGTGAAATGCGCTGTCCCGATTACGCTATATTTGTAGAAAAATAACCAAAGGAGTGACCTGAATGTCTAAAATATTACTGCTGCAAGGAAATCAGGCCGTGGTAGAAGGCGCTATTGCTGCCGGAGTTAAATTTTTCGGCGGCTATCCTATCACCCCCTCTACTGAAATAGCTGAATCTCTAGCGGAACGTCTGCCTCTCGTCGGCGGCAAATTTATTCAGATGGAAGATGAAATTGCTTCTATGGGCGCTATTATCGGCGCTTCTTTAACCGGCAAAAAAGTTATGACTGCAACCAGCGGTCCCGGTTTTTCTCTTAAACAGGAACTTATCGGCTATGCATGCGCTGCCGAAATTCCTTTGGTAATCGTCAATGTACAGCGTGTAGGCCCGTCTACCGGTCAGCCTACCTCTCCGTCCCAAGGTGATATTATGCAGGCTCGTTGGGGCACTCACGGCGATCATTGGCTCATTGCTCTTACTCCGGCCAGCGTTCCCGAATGCTTTGAACTCACCCTGCGTGCTTACGCTTTAAGTGAAAAATACCGTGTACCTGTTATCCTTCTGATGGATGAAGTAATCGGTCACATGCGTGAAAAAATAGAACTGCCTGATAACTATGATGAAATTCCGCAGGCAGAACGTAAACAGCCGGACTGCGCTCCTGAAGACTTTAAAGCCTATGCTGCTGATGAAAGCCTTGTACCGCCTATGCCTCCTTTCGGCAGCGGCTATCGCTGGCATGTAACCGGCCTTGTACATGATGAAACAGGTTTCCCCAAAGGTGCCGGCAGTGCTACCAAAGCTGCTGCTGACCGTCAATATCATAAACTGTATGACCATCTGGACGATATTGTCCAAGTGGAAAACTACTGCATGGAAGATGCCGAATATGCTATCGTTGCCTTTGGCGGTGCTGCCCGTACAGCCTATGAAGCAGTAGATATGGCCCGCAAAGAAGGAATTAAAGCAGGTCTGCTGCGTCCCATCACTATCTGGCCGTTTGCAGAAAACGAAATGCAGAAACTGGCTGGTAAAGTTAAAGGCATCATGGTGCATGAACTGAATCGCGGACAATATGTTTATGAAGTTGAACGTGCTGTAGCAGGCAAAGTTCCTGTATACAGCTATGCTAAATATGATAATGAACCGGCAACTCCCGCACAGCTGCTGGCAGAATTCAAAAAAGCAATGGCACTGTAAGAGAGGAGAACTATTCTATGAGTATGGAACAATTGATTGATAAATATTTCCGTCCCGGACGCCTGCCTCATATCTGGTGCCCTGGCTGCGGCAACGGTATCGTTACCGGCGCTATCGTTAAAGCTATTGACAAGCTGGCACTGGAAAAAGATTCCGTAGCTGTTATTTCCGGCATCGGCTGCAGCAGCCGTGCTTCCGGCTATCTTGACTTTAACACTGTACACTCTGCTCACGGCCGCGCGCTGCCTGTAGCAACCGGCGTTAAATTAGCAGACCCTTCTCTGAATGTTATCGTAGTCACCGGCGACGGCGATGCTACCGCTATCGGCGGCAACCATCTTATTCATGCTGCACGCCGTAATATAGATATGACTGTAGTATTATACAACAACAGTATCTATGGCATGACCGGAGGCCAGTATTCTCCTATGACTCCCTATGGCAGCAAGGCAACTACTGCTCCCTATGCAACTATTGAGCATGATTTTGATATTACTGAACTGGCTAAGGCTGCAGGCGCAACCTTCGTTGCCCGCGCTACTACCTTCCACACTCAGGTATTGATTGACTTAATTGCCAAAGGTATCCAGCATAAAGGCTTCAGCATTATCGAAGCAGTTTCTGCCTGCCCCATTTCTTTCGGCAGACAAAACAAACTTGGCGGCCCTGCTGATATGATGAAATGGCAGCGCGATCATGCAGTTATGCTTCCCGCATGGAATAAAATGACTGACGAACAACGCCAGGGCAAATTCCCTATTGGTCTGCTTTACGAAGTTACAGACCGCAAAGAATATACCGAAGCATATGACGAACTGATTGCCCGCGCACAGGGAGGTAATAAATAATGAAATACGAATTACGTTTAAGCGGTACCGGCGGCCAAGGCCTTATTCTTGCCGGTATTATCCTGGCTGAAGCAGCTTTGCTGGATGAAAAGCTTGCTATCCAGTCCCAATCCTACGGCCCGGAAGCAAGAGGCGGCGCTTCCAAATCCGAAGTTATTATTGCCGATGAAGTAATCCACTTTCCTAAAGTAACCAAACCCAATCTGCTGCTGGCTATGAGCCAGGAAGCTGCGGCAAAGTACTCTCACGACCTGAATCAGGACAGCATTATGATTACTGACAGCTTATTTGTCAAAGATGTTCCTGCTTTCGGCGGCAAAGTATATGAACTGCCCATCACCCACTGCGCTAAAGAAGAACTTGGCAAAAGCCTTTTTGCCAATATCGTAGCACTGGGCGCACTGGTAAAACTTACTGGCATTGTTACCGAAGAAAGTCTGGTAAAAGCTGTTTTAAACCGTGTACCTAAAGGAACCGAAGAAGCAAACAAAAAAGCTCTGGCTGTAGGTATGAACCTTATCAAATAAAAGACAAATAAAAAAACGCAGATGTTAAACATCTGCGTTTTTTATTTTCGCGTGACAGTTGACTTCTTTCAGTCATTTATTTTATCCAAATGTCCCCTCATTGGCCGCTTCCGCGAATACTGTTCTTTTCTTTTTTCTCTGACAGTATGTAGCCACGCGTAAAGCTTTCAGCTTATAAAAAAACAACAATGGGCTGAAAGCACTTGCTCACAACTCCATTGTTGTTAGTATTATTATAACACCCTTATTCATATATGTAAATATTTCCTTAACTATTTTTATTTATTTTGTTTTAATGTTCGGATTTTATGCTATTTTTTAGCATTTTTCTTATTTTTTACATTTAAATGTTCCGATTTTTCTTGACAAACGACGTATAAAAATTTAAACTACTAACATAAAAGTACGCAGAAGTACTTAATTCACTATAAAAGGCAGGTACTTAATTATGGCTGAAATGTTATATGAGGGGAAAGCAAAAAAAGTTTTTGCCACAGAAAATCCTAACGAAGTAATTATCTATTATAAAGATGATGCTACCGCTTTCAACGGATTAAAGAAAGGTACTATTATGGATAAAGGTATCATGAACAATACCATTACTACCTTCTTCTTTGATCTGCTGGGTAAAAACGGTATCCCGCATCACCAAATCAAAAAACTCTCTGATCGTGAATCACTGTGCAAAAAAGTGCACATTATCCCGCTGGAAGTAGTTACCCGTAATATTGCTGCTGGCAGCCTGGCTAAAAAAATGGGTGTTGAAGAAGGCTATGTTCTGAAAAAACCTATTATCGAATTCTGCTATAAAAATGATGATCTTGGTGATCCGATGATTAACGATGATTATGCAGAAGCTTTCGGCATTGCTACTGATGCACAGGTACAGGAAATTAAAGCCTTGACCTTAAAAATCAATGATATCCTGAAACAATTCCTTGCTGAACGCAAAATCCGTTTAGTAGATTTTAAAATGGAATTTGGTACCGATGCTGACGGCAAAGTTATCCTGGCTGACGAAATCACTCCTGATACTGCTCGTCTCTGGGACTGGGATACTAACGAAAAACTCGATAAAGACCGTTTCCGCCGCGACCTTGGCAATGTCGAAGAAGCTTACCACGAAGTTATCCGTCGTTTAACCGGCAAATAATAAATAACAAAAAGACGCATTCATTGAATGCGTCTTTTTTTATTGCCTGCAAAGCAATATTTTATTTTATTTTAATAAGCTCATAATCTCTGGTACCAAGGCCCAGTTTTTCTGCATGCTGCAGACAGGTCTTCCACTCAGATTCCGGTGTAATATTATGGAAATGGTCATGACCTGCACAAGCTTCAGCATTATCACGCAGGTGCTCAGCTAAAACAGAGTTTTCCATTACCGGAGCAGCATTTACCAAATCTGCGCAAGCCTGGTCAAGAGCTACAGGGTCAAAAGATGCCAGCATACCGATATTCGGTACTACAGGTGCATCATTTTCTGCATGGCAGTCGCAGTAAGGAGAAACATCCACAATCAGACTGATATGGAAATGCGGTCTGCCGTTAAGTATTGCAAAAGCGTACTCAGCCATGCGTTTATTAAGATTTTCCATGCTGGCATCATTCATGGAATGAATAGCATCCATCGGGCAGATACCAAGGCAGCGGCCGCAGCCAACACATTTATTAATATCAATAGAAGCTTTGCCATCAGTAATAACCGGAGCATTGTGAGCACAGATTTTTACGCAGCGACCACAGCCAATACATTTTTTCTGCGCTACTTTCGGCTTACCGTCATTGTGCATTTCCATCTTGCCGGCACGGGAACCGCCGCCCATACCGATATTTTTCAGCGCGCCGCCAAAACCGGTCATTTCATGTCCTTTAAAATGGCTCAGGCTGATAACGATATCAGCATCCATCAAGGCACGGCCTATCTTGGCTTCTTTTACCAGTTCTCCGCCCGGTACAGGTACATAAGCTTCATCAGTTCCTTTCAAACCGTCTGCAATAATAACATGGCAGCCGGTAGAAAAAGGACTGAAACCGTTTTCGTAAGCAGAAGTAATATGCTCCAAGGCATGCTTTCTGCGTCCAACATATAAGGTATTGCAGTCAGTCAGGAAGGGATAGCCACCCAGTTCTTTTACTACATCAACTACAGCCTTAGCATAATTAGGACGCAGGTAAGATACGTTGCCCGGTTCACCGAAATGAATCTTAATAGCCGCAAACTGCTTTTCAAAATTAATATTGCCAATACCGGCAGCTTTAATAAGCTTCTGCAGCTTCTGCGGCATGCTCAGGCTGCCATAAGGTGTACGAAAATCTGTAAAATAAACTTTAGCCTTTTCCATAAAATCTCCCCCAATTCTCAAGGCTTATCTTTCACTGCCCTATAAAAGTCCGGGCAGATATAAATCGTCAATGGTAATAACAGGCTTACCAAGATTACGTCCCGGCACAAACGTACCGTGACAATCACTGCCGCCGCTGATTAACAGCTTGCGCCTGCGGCAATATTCCAACAGTTTCTGCGTATTTTCTTCACTGTGGCCGGAGTGATAACACTCAAATCCATCAAAGCTCTCGTCTTCTAAAAGCTCCAGTACATTTTCCAGTCCTGGTCCATGAAAGCCGCTGGCTGCATGAGCACAAACTGCTGCACCGCCGGCCGCATGAATAGTCGCAATCACTTCCTGCACTGCCGGAAATTCCGGAAAGCCCAGATTATGCTCTTTAGTAAAGATGCGGCAAAAAAAATCATTTACATCCCGGCATAAGCCTTTATCCTGCAAATAAGCTAAAGCACGCCAGCCGCCGCGTCGGCGGTCATAGTCATAATGGGCAAACTCCTGCACGCTTACCGGCCAGCCTTCCCGCTCAAGTACAGCTATACTGTCCACATCTTTATCATTGAGCAGCTTTTCATTATGCTGCAGTAAAGACAAAAGCTCCCTGTTGCTAATATCCACGCCATAACTCAGAATATGGAACATCGTTCCGTCTTTTGTAGCACATATTTCGGCGGCAGGAATAAACTTCATTCCCGCTGCCCGTGCCAGCTTTTCAGCTTCGGCTACATTAGCCACACTGTCATGGTCAGTTACCGACAGTGCCTTTAAGCCTGCTGCGACAGCCTGTTCTATAAGTTCAGCCGGAGTCCAGGTACCGTCGGAAGCGGTTGTATGGATATGCAAATCAACCCTCATTGTTCTTCTCCTCTTCGCAGATATGACAATGATGCTGCTGCGGCTTTTGCTGTCCGGTTTTTTTCCTGCCTAAAAAAATACTGCCTATAAACAAAACTGTTTCTGTCAGCACAATGGTGCCGCCAGGTGCAAGATTAGCATAATAAGAAATAACCAAACCAAGCGTTACAGAAATAAGTCCATAGAAAATACTCTGCAGAATAGTAGACGCAAAGCTTCTTGCCGTCTGCAAGGCACAGGCTACCGGTATTACCATCATTGCAGATACCAAAAGCAAGCCGACAATACGCATTGAAAGAGCTACAGTAAGGGCAGTCAGCACAGCCAGCAGCATATTCAGCTTATCCACCGGCAAGCCTGCTACCCGAGCAGAAACCTCGTCAAAAGTAAGATACTGCAGCGGACGGTAATACAGCACTACAAAAAGTATTGTACATAACCCCAATACAGAAACTATCAGCAAATCTCTGCTGCTGACAGTCATCAGACTGCCAAACAGTATACTGCCTAAATTAAAGCCGCCTTCCTTATTGATGCTGGTGAGCACTACTGCCAGCCCCATACCGCAGTAAAAGAAAATAGCCAAAATCATTTCAGCAGAAGCAGCCAGTCTGCTGCGGACACGCTCAATAGCCAGCGCACCTAGAATAGTAGCTGCAGCCGCGCTGATTACCGGACTATAGCCGCCAAGTGCACCTGCCGCAACACCGGCAAAAGCAATGTGCCCCAAACCATCGCCAATCAGCGACTGCCTGCGCAGCACCAGAAAACTGCCTATCAGCGGACAGATAACAGCCATAATTATGCCTGCTATCCACGCCCGCTGCATAAATTCCATTTCAAATATTTCTAACATAAAAATCTCCGTCTTACCTATAAAAATATCCGTGTCTGTGATGATGCTTCAAGGCAGCATGCACTTCTCCCCAGAAGCAGATACCATGATCAAGGCACAGAGCATTACGCGCAGCATCTGCTGCCAGGTCAAGGTCATGTGATACCATGACGATGGTTACTCCCTGCTCACGATTGATACGTTTCAGCATTGCATACAGTGATACCTTTGCTGCCGTATCGACGCCGGTAGCAGGTTCATCCAGCAACAAAATTTCCGGCTGCTTAACCATGGCCCGCGCCAGAAATACTCGCTGCTGCTGACCGCCGCTTAGCTCTCCTATCTTGCGATGCTGCAAATCCTGCAAATCAAAATATTTCAGCAGCTCTTCCAAACGCTGCCTGTCTGCCTGATTCGGCCGATGCAACAGAGAAGCTTTATTCAGCAAGCCAAGCTCTATTACTTCACGTACACTTATCGGAAAATCTCGCTGCTGTTTAGCCGGATTCTGCGGTACATAGCCTATTTTTTCCCAATTAGCAAATTTCTCTACCGGTACACCATAGTAATAGATATCACCCTGCGTAGGCTGGGTAACATGCGCCAGCATTTTCAGCAGCGTACTTTTACCGGCGCCATTAGCACCGATAACAGCCACAAAATCTCCCTGCTCTATTTCCAGATTTAATTTATGAAACACCCAGCCTTCGCCATAGTCAAAACCCAGGTTTTCAATTCTGATGATTTTCTCCATGTTATATCCTTACTGCACCAGCAGCGCCAGCTTCAAATTGTCAATATTGCGCTGCATAATCTTAATATAACTCAAATTCTCTTTGCGCCCTTCTTCGCTTAATCCTTCCAAAGGATCAAGTACTGCTGTCTTAACCCCAGTTTCTTTAGCCAGTACCTGTGCAATACGTGGGTCAGATAAAGTTTCAAAAAAGATATACCCTACCTGCTCCTTTTTGACTATACCTGCAAGACGCTGCAAATCTGCAGGGGTAGGCTCTGCCTGCGGCGACAGCCCGCTTACTGCCAGTTGCTGCAGCCCATAATCAGCAGCAAGATGTCCAAAGGCTGCGTGAGAAGTTATGAATACTTTTTTCTGCGCCGAAGCTTCTATTTCCTGCATCTGCTTATCCAGCTTCTGCAGCTGTTCCAAATATTTTCTGCTGTTTTCCTGATAATAAGCAGCATTGGCAGCATCAGCCTCACAGAAGGCTTCTGTAATACGCTGTACCTCTGTCATAGCTTTTTTAGGACTGATCCAAACATGCGGGTCCTGCTTGCTGCCATTATCATATAAACCGCTGCCAGCCTGTACTGACAGTACCTTGCGCTCTGCTACAGCCTGCAATGCCTGTTCTGCCCACGGCTCTACCAAGCCATTATATACAAAAAGCTGCGACCGGCCAATCTTCGTAAGGTCGCGCGGTGAAGGCTCCCAGTCATGAGGCTCAGCTCCGTCCGGTACCAGCGTAGTTACCTGTGCTTTATCGCCGCCAACAGCTCGGGCAAATTCTGCCATAGGGTAAAAACTTGCCGTTACCTGCAGCTTATCTTGCTCCGTTCCCTTATCAGCACAACCACTGATTAACAACGCCAGCAGCATAATCAGCAAAACAAATTTCTTCATGCATTACCTCCTCATAATGTTTATTTTTCTGCGATAATAGTTTGTCAAATTTTCTTTATTATACTACAATATACGATAATAAAGAAAACATTTCTTCCTTTTCATATTTACCAGCACAAATAAGGAGTGATTTTCATGCTGCCGGAAAAGAAATTTATTGCTGCTTTTGATATTGATGCGCAAAATACTTTTACACCTGTCTGCCCCGATGAATTGCCTGTAGCAGAAGGTGATACTATTGCCGCTGAACTTAATGCTCAGGCTGCTTTTGCCAGTCTGCGTGTAGCATCTCGTGATGCTCACTCTGCCAGTGCATTATGGCTCAGTACTCCTGAATGTCCGCCGCTGACGCCAATTGATGGCTATCCTGATCTTGACCTGCGCTGGCCTGCTCATGCTATCGTCGGCACTAAGGGCTTTGAATTTATTGCCGGACTCGACCCCCATGCCTATAATTTTCAGGTTTTTAAAGGCATCGAGCCTGATAAACATCCTTATGGTGCCTGCTACCACGACCTTGGTGATAAACTTTCCACCGGCGTTATTGAATACCTGCGCTGCCATAATATCACTACAGTCATCTGCGGCGGTCTGGCAACCGATTACTGCGTCAAAAATACTGCTTTGCAGCTGCGCCGTGCCGGTTTCGACGTCATTCTTAATAAAGCTGCCTGCCGCGGCATAGCTCCCCATACCATTGCCAGCGCCATGCAGGAAATGAAAGCTGCAGGCATTCGTTTTGTCGACTGTGCTGCTGACCTTGCCAATCTCTGATTTAAACAGTAAAACCACCTTCAAAAGAAGGTGGTTTTTATTTTTATTCTTCACTTACCAATTTTTTCAAAACCGCATCCAGTAAGCAGCACCCTTGAAAAATATTTTTCGGCGTACTGTACTCTTCCGGAGCATGGCTGATGCCGCGTACACTGGGTACAAAAAGCATAACAGTAGGAACACCTGCCCCTGCAAAAATCTGCGCATCATGCCCTGCCCAGCTTGGCAAAGTGCGATAATTCAGCTTCAATTTATCAGCTTCTGTACATGCCGCCGTAACTAAGCGCTCAGACAGCGGCACAGCAGGCACATGAAAATCTCCGTCAGTCTGCCAAGTCACACCATTAGCAGCAGCTGCAGCTTCAATAATCTTTAAAACCTGCTCTCTTACTTCCCGCAAGATAGCATCATCATAAGAACGTGTTTCAATGCAAAGGCTAACTCTGCCAGGTACGATATTAGGCACATTAGGCTCCACGATAAACTTTCCTACCGTAGCCACAAAGCGTTTATCCTGGCGCGCTAAATCACGCACGGCAAGAACGACCTCTGCTCCGGCAGCAGCAGCATCCTTGCGGCGATGCATAGCAGTAGTGCCCGCATGATTTGCTTCACCGATAAAAGTTAGATGCAGCCGGTCATAACCAACAATATGTGTTACAACGCCTGCTTCCAGCTGCTGTTCGTCCAATTCCGCACCTTGTTCTATATGCAGCTCCACAAAAGCAGCCAAATTATCTAACCCAAAAGCAGCACTGGTCAGTGCATCTTGCGGCAAGCCTGCTTCTTTCAGACAGTCTGCCAATGTTCCTTCTCTTCCGGTACATTTTATCTCTGCAGCACTCTGTCCTTTAAACTCTCCGCTGCGCACTCTTACTCCAAAGCAGGCCATACCAAAGGATGTTCCTTCTTCCTCTGCCGTAGCAATCACCTGCAGGCTGCGTTCAGGCACGTAGCCATCCTCATGCCAGCTGCGTGCAACTTCTAGCGCAGTCACAATTCCAAGCACGCCGTCAAAATTACCGCCATGCGGTACCGTATCAAGATGAGAACCGCTCATTACAGGCGGAAGCTGCGGCTGCGTGCCCTGCAGCGTACCGATAAGATTACCTGCCGCATCAACCTCTGTCGTCATACCTATAGACTGCATTTCCTGTTGCAGATATACCTGTGCCTGCATAAACTCTTTACTGTAGGTCAGCCTGCTGGTCCCACCTTCAGTCAATGCACCAAATTCTGCCAGCTTATGCAAAGTATTCTGCAATCTTTCACTGTTTATCGCCATATATTTACTCTGCCTTTCCTTACAGATATTTCAAGATTTCAGCCGCATGGGGCAGGATAATATCAGGTTTGATGTCACCTTGCTCTACATCCTGCATACTGGCTTCACCTGTAAGCACCATAACAGAAAGAATACCATTATTTAAGCCGAAAGCAATATCAGTTGAAAGCCTGTCGCCTACCATAGCAATTTCTTCTTTTTTATAGCCTGTTTTATCCAATACTACATCAACCATATATTGATAGGGCTTACCAAAAATCAACTGGGGCTTTTTGCCTGTAGCTGTTTCAATCAGCTGCAGCATGGCTCCGCAGTCAGGAATAAACTCTCCTCCTTCAATAGGGCAGCGTACATCAGGGTGAGTAGCAACATACGGTACACCCTTGTCAATCAGCCTGCAGGCAATCGCCAGCTTATCATATGCCAGTGTCATATCAAAGCCTACTACTACATAATCTGCTCCCTCTTCCAGACTGCTGCTGAGAGTAAAGCCAGCCTTAGTAATAGTTTCTTCCAGCTGCGGTGTTCCCAGTACAAAAAGTTTAGCATCCGGTTTCGTCTTCCGCATATAATTAGTAAACGCATCGGATGAAATCAGAATATCATCATAAGTTACAGGCACGCCTAAGCGATTCATTTTTTCAACATAGTGCCCATGTCCCTTAGAAGAATTATTTGTCAGCAGATAGTAGTCCCTGCCTGCCTCTTTCAGCTTCTCGAAAAAGCCTTCCATTCCCGGTATCAGTGTATTACCCAGATTGATGGTACCATCCATATCAAAAAGAAAGCATTTTATCTGTTGCAGCCGCTTTAAATCAGCCATAATATCCTCCTGTGTATTTTAAACTTTACTGCTTATTATAAAGCATTTTCTTCTAACAATAAACAAAGAAAAAGCACCGGCACATACCGGTGCTTTAATATTTTTTAGCCAAGAAGCAGTCTGTCACTATCCATAGTGTCGCCGCTGGCTTTTTCAAACATTTCCAGCAAATCAGGAATTTGCAGATTCTTCTTTTCATCTCCCTGCACATCGATAATAACCCTGCCGTTATGCAGCATTATCAGCCTGTTGCCGAAACGCAGCGCATCACGCATATTATGGGTAATCATCAAAGTAGTAAGATTATCTTTTTTAACAATTTTATCCGTCAGTCCCAAGACCTTTTCTGCCGTCTTTGGATCCAGCGCTGCCGTATGTTCATCCAAAAGCAGCAGCTTCGGTTTCTTTAAGGTTGCCATCAAAAGCGTCAGCGCCTGTCTCTGCCCGCCGCTCAGCAAACCAACCTTAGCAGTCATACGTTCTTCCAGACCTAAATCAAGTTCTTTGAGCATTTCGTAAAAATACTCATGCTGCTCATCGTTAAAACTCCAGGAAAGCCCCGGTGTCTTGCCGCGTCTTGCCGCCAAAGCCAGATTTTCTTCAATCATCATTCCGGCAGCAGTTCCCAGCATCGGGTCCTGGAAAACACGGCCGATATACTTAGCACGTTTATGCTCCGGCTTTTTAGTGAGGTCTTCTCCGTCAATAATAATCTTGCCGCTGTCTACAGAAAACACGCCGGCAATAGCATTAAGCGTTGTAGACTTACCTGCGCCGTTGCCGCCGATAACAGTAGCAAAATCTCCCGGTTTAAGATGCAGGCTCAGTCCCTGCAGCGCACGTTTTTCATTTATTGTTCCTGGGAAAAAAGTTTTATAAATATTTTCTACTTTCAGCATCTTCAGCGTACCGCCTTTCTTGCACTTACCTTATTTTTCAGCAACGGCATGGAAAGCGCAAAGGCTACCAGCACAGAGGTAAACAGTTTTAAATCATTAGGCGGCATACCCATCTGCAGTACCAGTGCAATAACAATACGGTATACGATGGAGCCAAGAATAACAGAAATCATGCAGTTTTTAAAGCTGCGGGTACCGAACAGCACCTCGCCGATAATAACGGAAGCCAAACCGATGACGATAGTACCAGTGCCCATACCGACATCAGCAAAGCCGTTGCTTTGAGCAACCAGCGCACCGGAAATAGCAACCAAAGCATTGCTGAGCAAAAGACCCAGAATAATAGTTACATTGGTATCAACACCCTGCGCACGAATCATCTGCTGGTTAAAGCCGGTGGCACGGATAGCTGCACCAATTTCCGTACCAAAGAACCAGTACAGAAACAAACCAATCAAGACTGTTGCTGCAAGGCCCACAACAAAAGTGGTTTCCGCACTGCTCAGGCCCAATATATCACGTGCCAGAGAAAAAGTCGTATCCACACCAAGCAAAGATAAATTAGCTTTGCCCATAATCCGCAGATTTACGGAATACAGGGCAATCATAGTCAGAATACCTGCCAAAAGTGCCGGTATCTTCATTTTAGTATGCAAGATGCCAGTAATAACTCCGGCCAGCATTCCTGCTACAGCTGCTGCCGCTACTGCCGCCAATGGTCCGTAGCCTGCAGCCAGAAGCGATGCAGCCGCTGCCGCTCCCAAAGGAAAACTTCCTTCTACGGTCAAATCCGCTATATCCAGCACTCTGAATGTAACATAAACGCCTAACGCCATCACAGCCCATAACAGGCCCTGTGCAACTGTAGGCACCAATAAATCTAACATACTACCATCCTTCCATCTTACAAAAATTTTTCATAAAATTTTATCCTACATTTAGTTTTTTACTTTATAATTAAATTATACAAAAGTAAAAGCAATGTGAGGTGATTTTTATGTGGGCAATATTTGCTTTATTATCGGCTGTATTTGCAGCATTAACATCAATCTTTGCCAAAATCGGTATTGAAAACGTTAATTCTAATCTGGCTACAGCCATACGCACTGTGGTAGTTCTGGTTATGGCCTGGGGCATCGTTCTGATGACCGGCAAACTAAACCAACTACCGGATATAAGCTCCAAAAGCTGGATTTTCCTGATTCTCAGCGGTTTGGCAACAGGACTTTCATGGCTATGCTATTTTTACGCCTTACAGATAGGCGAAGCCAGCAAAGTAGTCCCTGTCGATAAATTCAGTGTAGTCATAACTATGGTCATGGCTTTCTTCATTCTAGGAGAAACTGTTACTATTAAAACCATTGTAGGCGGAATCCTGATAACTCTGGGAACCTTAGTCCTTATTTTTTAAGCATAAATTCACAAAATGTCTGCCATAAAAATGGCAGACATTTATTTTTTATTCAATAATCTTAGCGTCTTTCAGAACATCTTCCGGAATAGTCAGACCAATTTTCTGTGCTTCTTTCTTATTAACTATTACAGTGAAGTTTTTCTGAGCCTGAATAGCCATATCAGCAGGTTTTGCTTTGCCGCTCAGAATATCAGCAGCCATCTCACCGGTTTGTACGCCCAGTTTGTAGTAATCAATACCCAAAGTAGCCAGGCCGCCAGCTTTTACCATACCGCCTTCACCGCAGATTACCGGCAGTTTAGCTTCAGCAGTTACCACGTTCAGTGTAGGCATTGCAGAAGCAAGTACATTATCAGTCGGTACATAGATTGCCTGAACATCACCAACCAAGCTTTGCGCTGCCTGCTGGATATCATTTACGGTAGATACAGTAGCTTCTTTAACAGTAATGCCTTTAGCAGCTGCTGCTTTTTTCAGCAGTTCTACCTGCAGCTGAGAATTAACCTCGCTGGAACAGTAAATAGTACCGATAGTCTTTGCTCCCGGTACCAGCTTCAGTAATAAATCAAGCTGTGCCTCTACAGGATTCATATCAGTAGTACCGGTAACATTAGTACCGGGCTTGTCATTGGCTTTTACCAGCTTAGCCGCTTCATAATCGGTTACCGCCGTAGCCACGATAGGAATATCCTTAGTTACATTGGCAACTGTCTGCGCCGCCGGAGTAGCAATAGCACAAATTAAATCCACCTTATTACTTACAAAGCGATGAGCAATATTCTGCAGGTTGGACTGGTCAGCCTGAGCATTTTGACGATCATAAACAACATTCTGACCTTCCTTAAAACCTTTAGCAGCCATACCATCTACAAAGCCTTTATTGGCAGCATCAAGCGCTTCATGCTCTACCATCTGCACAATACCTACATTGACTTTTTTGTCGCCTGCTTCTTTCTTATCGCTGCCGCAGCCTCCCAAAAGGCCCATCGCCAGCGTAAGCATAATACCTGCTGTCAGTGCTTTGATTTTTTTGCTTTTCAATACCATCATTTTAATCATCCTTCCATTCTACAATACTACAAAATTTAACGACCCTTGAAGGTTATTGTGTTCATTTTACGCTGTTCTTAATTGCTTGTAAACTAAAAAAGCCAATTCTGCAAAATGTTCTCTTTTTTCTGAATACAGTGTATGAAATTTTACATTTTTGTCATATCTTGCCGCAGCAAAAAGCCGACATATAAAAATATGCCGGCTTAATAATTTGCTTATAATAACTGCTGTGCAGTTTTTTCAGTCAGAATAATATTAGTTATGATACCCGTCTTTAAGGCTCCCTCAGCAGCTTTTACATTATCATCAGCAAGAATACCGATTACCTTACTGCAATGTCTCAGCATTGACAGGGGAACATGCATGCAGAAATCGTTATTGCCGCTGATAAACTCGCCGCGGCTGTTATAGTAGTAGGAAAGAAAACTTCCCACAGCTTTCTGCCGCTGCAGCGCATCGCCAAATCTGGTAGCCGTAGCTTCATCCGGTACACCGGGATAACCTTTAATGCCAAGTACAGCAGCATCCGTCTGCTGCCATAAACGATAGATAGCTTTATAAGCTGCACCGGCTTCATAACTTTCACGTTCCTCTTCCGAATCAGGAAAAGCAGGGCAGTTCATTACGCATAGCTGCCTGCCGCAAGAAGCACTCCACAGCCGCACCAGTTCATCAGGATGATAGCCCTTATTAGGAATATGGGCCTTACCAATCAAAGGATATACTACGCCTTCATGCCTGCCGCCTAATCTGCATAATTCATTTACCACTTCGCCTATAGCATAACCCCAGCCCAATCCAACATGATGAGCATAAGGCAGCTCCAGCGCCAGATATCGGGCAGCCTGCTGCCAGATTCCGTCCTCTTTGCGCAGTACCAAGCCTCCCTGCAGATGATATCGCTGCTGTAAATTTTTCAGCAGCTCAGCGTTACCTTCCTCCGCAGTTCTTACTTCGATATGGACGATTCCTGTTTCACGCGCCCGCGTCAGCATCTTGCTTACTGTCGGACGTGAAACACCCAGCCTGGCGGCAACCTCAGCCTGCGTCAGGTTCTCTTCATAATACAGCTTAGCAGCAGCAATCAGATCGTTGCGTTCCTGAGGAGTAAGCATCCTACTTTACTTCTTCCATCAGCTCGAACAGGATGCCGTCTTTCATAACGAAAGCAATGCGGGTATGTTCATCAGCCATCCAAGGCTCTACTACAACCTGATTTTCCTGCAGCTGTTTATCCAAATCGTCAACCTTATAAGCTACATGCACCATGGTCTGCAGTTCTTTCGGCAGCGGAGTGTCTTTTTCAAAGCGCAGATATTCGATATGGAATTCATTGCTTGCCGGATCAATAATATGTGTTTTGATGCCTTCTGCATACATCTCGCCGGGACGGGCGATATCAGTAGGCACACCTACATGCATAAATTCTTTCATTTATTTCACGTCCTTTTTCAAAAGTTCATAAGCATGATAAGCTTCTTCCGGTTTGGCACCTTCATGGACTACCATTCTGATAGCCTGCAGCATAGCACTGGGACATTCTGCCTGCAATACGTTGCGGCCCATATCTACACCGGCAGCGCCTTCGCTTACAGCGCGATAAGCCATAGCCAATGCTTCACTTTCAGGAATCTTTTTACCGCCCGCAATAACGATGGGAACGGGGCAGGCAGCAGTAATCTGCTCAAAGTTTTCGCAGTAGTAAGTTTTGATAATATGTGCACCCTGCTCTGCCAGCAGTCTGGTAGCCAGCGCAAAGTATCTGGTAGTGCGTTCCATTTCTTTGCCAACTGCTACAACGCCTAATACAGGAATCCCGTATTTTTCACCGGCATTAACATAATATGCCAGATTATCCAGCGAGCCCAATTCACCGTCAGCGCCTACAAAGCACTGTACAGCCATGCAGGAAGCATTCATACGGATAGCGTCTTCAATATCAACTGCAGCAGTACCAAAGCTCATATCATCTTTAAGCACGCTGCCGTCAGCAGTGCAGCGCAATGCGATAGCTTTATTATGATTGGAAGGAATACAGGTACGCAGTGCACCTCTTGTAGCCATCAGGCAGTCAGCATACTGCATCAGCGGCGGAATAACTAAATCAAGACGCTCCAGGCCGGCAGTAGAACCCATGATATAGCCATGGTCAAAAGCCAGCATTATTGTATGTCCGTCATCGGCAAAGATTTTGGAAAGACGGCTTTGCATACCCCAGCCCGCACTGTTCATGCCTTTGACATGAAAATTATGTACCGGCGGCGCAATACCGATGCCGTAATCTTTTGCTAAAATGTTGCCATCTTTATCAGCCATTATAGTTCTCCTTTATCTCAGCAGACAATTAGTTTCTGTAGTACGGAGTACGGCAGGGAGCATTCCAGTAGCCAAGCATTTCTTCATCCATTCTGGCAATAAACATCTGGAAGCCTGCAGTTTCCTGTACAGTAAGAATTTCACCTACAGCACTGGCAACAACTTCAATACCTTTCTGTGCCAGATATTTGCAGCAGCCGCGGAAAACAATCAATTGTTCCATAAGAGTAGTAGCACCGCTGCCATTGATGATTACCAGCAGTTTTTCTCCGGCTTGTACATTGAGGTCTTTCAGCAATGCTTCCATCATCAGTTCTGCAGTTTCATCAGCAGATTTCATCGGCTGAGTACCGCCGCCGCCTTCACCATGCTGACCCATGCCTACTTCCATAGTACCTTCAGCGATATGTGCAATTTCCATACCGGTAGCCGGATGAGTTGCTCCAACGGTAGCAACAGCGATAGTAGCCATGTTATCAGCAAATTTCTGAGCGATAGCAGCAACTTCTTCCAAAGATTTACCTGCAGCAGCTGCAGCGCCTGCAATCTTATATAAAGGAATGCAGCCAACCAGACCGCGGCGGTCATCAGCATTTTCGCGCGGTGCATTAGCAATATCTTCCTGAGTAACTACTTTTACAACATTTAAACCCAGTTTTTTAACCTGTTTCATAGTCAGGTTACCAGTCAGCATATCACCGGCATGGTTCAATACTACAAAAAGTACGCCATGACCTTTATCAGCCATTTTAATAGCTTCTACGCAAGCTTGAGGACCAGGTGCAGCAAAGATATTGCCTGCTACGGAAATATCAACCATGCCTTCGCCTACAAAACCACTGATAGCTGGTTCGTGACCGGTACCGCCAAGAGTAACGATAGTTACACGGTCAGCATCTTTCAGTTTTTTATTTACAACTAGATTGCCTTGTTCCAAAGAAATAATGTCAGGATTAGCAAGAGCCAAACCTTCCAACAATTCAGAAGTCAGATTTTCAGGATCGTTGATAAACTTTTTCATAATGTCGCCTCCGTAAAAAGATAAATCCTTAATATATTCGTAAAGCTCAGCGCTTTCGAAAAACTATAATGCCTCTGCCATAGAGTTAAACAGAATGGAAATGGAAACCGCACCTGGGTCTTTGGTGCCCAGACTGCGCTCACCCACATTTTTAGCACGGCCAAAACGGGCAACCATATCGGCAGTAGCATCTGCTCCCTGCTTTGCAGCCGCAGCTACAGCCTGCATAACTGTCTTTAAATCCCCATCAGTATTCATACCTGCATCCAGCGCCGGATACAAAGCATCTACCATGGTTTTATCACCCAGCTTAGCCTTGGATATATCGGCAAAATCTTCTTTAGCCTGCGCAAACATCTGCTTGAAGCCCTTGGCATCCAGTTCTGTCGCACCATCTTCCACGCCCTCAGCAAAGCCGCCGAAAATTGTTCCCCATAATGGGCCGGCGCTGCCGCCGTTGCTGCTCATAAACAGCATGCTCAAATCATCCAGCAGCTCTTTCATGTCGGTACCGCCTTCTTCCAGACGTCCTTTCATGGCATCTGCCATACGTCCGATAGTAATACCGTGATCACCGTCGCCAGCCACACTATCCAGTTCACATAAGTATTTACTTTGTGCTTTCAGCTCCACAGCTGCAGCCAGCAGCATTTTCTGCAAAAGTTCTAAGGTAAGCATCATATCACCTCTTAGCTTCAATATCGTCATCCTAATTTTAACATTTGTTAGAACATATGTAAATTATATTCTGAAAATTAAAGCAGATAAAAAAGAGAAGGCCAAAGCCTTCTCTTTTACTTTTTATCTTCCCAGATAAATTTATTTAATTTCTGCAGTACCTGCGGCAATTCTTGACACAAACTGCCGATATGCACTCGTTCCGTACGCCTGTGCAAATCTTTGCCCCAAGGACCTAATAATAAAAAGGGAATCTGTAAAGCAGATAAAACCTTGCTGTCAAAGCTATACAGTTTTCCCCATGCAGGTGCGTTACAGCCAAAAGCACTGTCCGGTACCTGCTCTGCTCCTAAATAACTGCAGTCAGAAATACCCATAAAATAACTTTTGAACTTTAAGAGCAATAAAGTCTGCACAAAGCTTTCCACCTGCGCAAAATCTTTTGTCAGCCTTTTACTGCTCAGCGGCGGATAATAAGGAGGAGCAAAACCAATGATAATTAACGGCTCATCGCATTCTGTAAAATCAAGCACCTGCTCCATCGCCCATAAAGTCAGTGCCGGGAAATCTGTTTTCTCTTCCTGCAGCCTTCTTGCCATTTCCTGCTGCAGCTTTTGATAAAATTCTTCAAAGCCCTTTCTTTCCTGCGCTTTTTGCAGCAGCTGTTCATACCTGATTACAGCTGCACTGTTGCCGCTTCCCTGCTTAGCCATGGCTGCATCAGCGGCTTCGCGGCATTTTTCTTCCAGCCACTGCAATACCTCTGCAGGCTGTCTATGATAGGTAAGTATATTACAATAGGCAGCTCCGCGTCGCGGCAGAGAAAAATCATAACTGCTTTTAAAATCCCTCATAAAATTCCATACCGGCGGCACAGTCTGTTCGTCATTTTCTGTGTCTACCAGTGAGCCGTCTCCTTCAGTCCTGCTGACAATTTCTGCTAAAAGCGCTACCGGATTCACACCTTCATAATAACTGCCTATCTGTACGGATCGTCCCTGTACCAGCACACACGGCAGCAGCTTGCCTACTGTACCGGTATAAACAGTCTGCAGGCCATTTTCTCTGCTGTTAGGCTCACAGTTCACTGCCAGCTCATAGGTTAAGCCATAACGCTCACGCAGCTTTTGCAGCAGCGGCAGACAGCCGCGCATGCCGGCCGAAAAAGCTTCCTCATCCGGTACCGATAAAAACAGCATGCTCCCGCTGTCAGGATTCTTTGCATACTCTTCCAGTACAGCCAGCTGCACCGCCGTTCCGCCTTTCATATCGCACGTTCCGCGTCCAAACAGCCACTGTCCGGAAGCAAGGTCTTTTTCAGCATCTTTATCTAAATCTACCTTCTGCAGTTCCTGTGCCAGCAATTCCGGCTGCGTAGCCATTTCAGCCAAACTGCCGTATACATCGGTATCAACTACATCATGATGTCCCATATAAATTACTGTTCTGCGGCTCTTGCCTAATACTAAGCCATATATGCAGCTGCGCTGCCATACATCCTCGGTAAGCTCATAAGCACCGCATAATTCCTGATTCCTTTTAAAATAAGGCATCTCCTGCAGTTCCTGAAGCAGATATTGCTCCACCTCTTTTTCTGCAGCTGTATTAGTAGGACTATAAATGCTGACTGCTTTCTTGGTTATTTCTAAAACTCTTTCTTCAAGCATCTTACTCTCCTTAAAAACAGAAGAAGATATTGAAAATTCAATATCTTCTTACTAATCTTATACTGTACCTTCTTCAAGTATTCCCAATTTTCTGCGCCAGTAACGGGAATAAACCACTCCGGCAGGATTATTGGCAAGTACTCTGTCCTTAGTAATCAAACTGGAAACAGGTGCTTCGGAAGCCTTTGTGAAAATCATATCATGTCCTACGCAGAGGCCGACAATAAAATTCATCTCCGTATGTGCTTCGTTAAGCAGCTGTGCCTGCATCTTGGGATTGCACATTGCTTCACGCTGTCCCGGTTTAATTTTTTCCAGTTCCAGCACATCTTTATCAATGGAGCAGTTTTTGCAGCAAACAGATTCTACTGCTATACCTGCATTTTTAAAATATTGGGCACAGAACTTAGCTTCATTGGCAAGGCCAATGCAGAAAGCAATACCGATTTTCTTTACACCCAGCTGCTGCAGGAAAAAGAGGCTTTCTTCCAGCCTGGTCATTTTTAAATAGTTACGGCTTTCAGTAGCTGCAGCCGCCTTCATAATAGCTTTATCTTCATCATCGTACAGCGCCACAGCTTCTTCCACGCTGTAACGAGTACAGTTCTGACCTTTTACATAACAGTTATGATGTTTGCAGAAAGCACAATTCATAAGACTACCCCCTTCATCTATTTCCGTATCATGGCGGACTTTTACCTAAAATATTAACAATATATTTATTCTGCGGTTAAAGAATTTTTCCTGCTTCATTTACAGTACTTAAAACAGCTGAAAAACTGGTAATAATCAGCAATATATGATATTATATTTAAGTTAAGATATAGTTTTAATGAAATCTATTCTCATATAAAAAATATGGTGATAATATGTCTCAAAAAGAAGCTGTTTTTGCTTATCCAGCTATGCTGAATCTGCATGGTAAAGAATGTGTCATCATCGGCGGAGGCAGCGTAGCAGCACGCAAGCTGGATACTCTTTGCCAGGCCGGAGCGCATGTTACTGTCGTAGCACCTCAGTTTTGCCCGCAGCTGCTGCAGTCTGCTGAAAACGCGCCAGTTATCCTGCTTTCTGCCTGCTACAGTAAAGAGCTACTGCAGAATGCCTTCCTGGTAATTGCAGCTACGGATAGTAAAGAAGTAAATCGTCAGGTAACTTTTGACGCACCTTTTTTATGCAATAATGTTACAGAGCCGGAACTAAGTAATTTCACGGTTCCCTCTGCCATTAAGTGCGGCAGCATTACCGTTGCCATAGCTACCGGCGGCATACCCGCCTACACCAGGCTGCTGAAAGCTCATCTGAGCCATACATTACCGGCTGCTTTTGCAGACTTCAACGATTTTCTGTCCGGTATAAGACAGGAAGTTAAGCAAATTCCTTCTACACCTAAACAGCGTACCGTCTTTTGGCGCCAGACGCTGACACCTGAGATACTTGAACTGCTGCAGGAAGGCAGCATTACCATAGCAAAGGAGAAAATATTACATGCAGTTAACTGTTTTAGGGCTCAATCACAGAACAGCGCCCGTTGAAATCCGTGAACGCTTCAATTTTACTGCCGACCGCGCAGCCAGCATTATGCGCCGTCTGCGTAATTATGATAATATTCCTGAAGCCATGCTGCTTTCTACCTGTAACCGTACTGAGCTGTATATGGTTATGGAAAATACGGATGAATCCATTCCTTTCGTAAAGCACCTGCTGCGTCATCTGGCAGGCGAACAATATAAGCCGGAATACTTTTACAACCTTTCCGGCACCCAATGTGTACGTCATTTGTTCCGCGTAGCTTCCAGCTTAGACTCGCTGGTCATCGGCGAAGGCCAAATCCTCAGCCAGATTAAAAACGCTTACCATATTGCCCGCACTAATGGCATGACGGACACAATTCTTAATACTCTTTTAAACAAAGCCATTGCCGTAGGCAAACGCGTACGCACAGAAACAAAAATTGCTTACAGCAGCGTATCCGTATCTTCTGCGGCAGTTGACTTGGCTATTGATATTATCGGCGATTTAAGCAAAGCTAATATCCTTGTACTTGGCGCCGGTCACATGAGTGAGCTTACTGCCCGCCATCTGATTGATAAGGGAGCACGTACTATCTTTGTCAGCAACCGCAACCTTGACCATGCCAAAGAGCTGGCAGAAAAATTCAACGGCACGGCTATTCCTTATTCTCAAATGTTTGAACAGGCTTCCGTAGCAGATATCATCATTACCTCTACAGGTGCACCTCATTATGTGCTTACTGTAGAAAATCTCGGCCCGCTGCTGCCTAAACGCAACGGCAAGCCGTTAATCCTTGTAGATATAGCTGTTCCTCGTGACGTAGACCCACTGCTGGGAGAAATGGAAGGCGTTACTGTTTACAACATCGACGACTTAGAAGACGTTGTCGATATCAACAAAAATTTCCGTTCTAACGAAGCTAAAGTAGCAGCGCAGATTATTGAAGAAGAAATTCTCGCTCTTAAAGAAAGACTGCGTTATTACACCATGCGCCCCGTTATGGTACAGCTGCACGACAAAATGAACTTCCTGCGTCAGAAAATCCTCAAGAAGGCTTTTGTCAAACTGCCGGAACTGACTGATAAAGAACGCCGTATCATCGACTTGATGACTCAGCGTCTGGAACATAAATTCCTGCGTGAGCCTATGAAGGCTATGAACAGCGTTGCCGGTACTAACCGTGAAGAAGATTATAAACAAATGATTTGTGAATTATTCCAATTAAACGAAACCGGAGAGGAGTTTGGTGATGAAAGCAAATTTGATAATTGGGACTAGGCAGAGCCTGCTGGCCCTTTGGCAAAGCAATCACATTGCCAGCCTGCTGCGTAAACAATATCCTGACTGTCAGGTAACCCTGAAAAAAATTGTTACCAAGGGCGACCGCATTCTGGATGTGCCTCTGGCTCAGATAGGCGGTAAAGGCCTTTTTACCAAGGAAATAGAAACTGAGCTGTTAGACGGTACTGTTGATTTAGCAGTACACAGCTTAAAAGATATGCCTACAGTACTGCCGGAAGGCTTATGCCTGACTGCCATCACTACCCGCGCTAATGTAGGCGATGCCTTTGTCAGCAATAAATATGCTTCTTTCAGCGAACTTCCGCAGGGAGCTGTTCTCGGAACCTCCAGCCTGCGCCGCAAAGCACAGCTGCTGGCAGTACGTCCCGACCTTAAAATTGTAGATTTGCGCGGTAATGTTGATACCCGTCTGCGTAAGCTGGATGAAGGACAAATGGATGCTATCATCTTAGCCGCTGCCGGACTGGAACGTCTTGGTCATGCTGACCGCATCCGCGAAATTATACCCACTACTGTCTGCCTGCCTGCTGTAGGCCAGGGTGCTTTAGCTATTGAGTGCCGCAGCGATAACAAGGAAGTACGCGAGATGCTGGCATTTTTAAATGACCTGTCCACAAAACAGGCCACCGATGCAGAACGTGCATTTCTCGGTCTGATTGAAGGCGGCTGCCAGGTGCCTATCGGTGTTCATGCCGAAGTAGAAAATGACAATGTAAAAATCGAAGCAGTAATTGCTTCTTTAGACGGAAGCAAAGTACTGCGCAACAATATCACTGGTCCGGCAGTCAATGCTGCTGACCTTGGCCGCAAGCTCGGCCAACAAATGCTTGCCGAAGGCGGCGAGCAGATTCTTGCCGATATCTTATAAGGAGTGTGACAAAATGACAAAACAGGGTAAAGTATATCTGATTGGTGCAGGCCCCGGCGATCCCGGCCTGTTAGGGTTAAAAGCTAAAGAGTGCCTGGAAAAGGCAGATGCTGTTGTTTATGACCGCCTTGCTGATCCCCGCATTCTGGCCTATGCCCGCAAAGATGCTGAAATGGTTTATGTTGGCAAAGCCAGCGCCAATCATACTATGCGCCAGCCCGATATCAATAAACTGCTGGTAAAACTGGCAGCAGAAGGTAAAGTTGTAGCCCGTCTGAAAGGCGGCGATCCCTTTGTATTCGGCCGCGGCGGCGAAGAAGCTATTGAGCTTTTAGAAGCCGGTCTGCCCTTTGAGTTTGTACCTGGTGTAACCTCTGCTATTGCTGTAGCTGAATATGCTGGTATTCCTGTAACTCATCGCCATGTTGCTACATCCTTTGCTGTTATTACCGGTCATGAAGATCCTACTAAAGGTGAATCTACCATTAACTGGAAAGGTCTGGCTACTGCAGTAGATACTTTGGTCTTCCTTATGGGTGTTGAAAACATCGAGCGTATCAGCAGCCAGCTTATTGCTAACGGCCGCAGTGCAGACTGCCCAGCTGCAGTTATCCGCTGGGGTACCCGTCCTGAACAGCGTACTCTGGTAACTACACTTGGTCAGGCTGCCGCTGATGTTAAAAAACATAATCTCAAACCGCCTGCAATCTTCCTGGTTGGTGAAGTAGTAAAACTGCGCAGCCAGCTGCAATGGTTTGACAATAAGCCGTTATTCGGCAAAACCGTTATCGTAACCCGTGCTCGTGCACAAGCAAGCCAGCTGACCAAACAACTGGAAGAACAAGGCGCACGTGTACTTGAGGCTCCTTCTATCAAAATCGTTCCTGCTGCTGATTACGCACCGCTGCAGCAGGCTATCAGCAACATCGACAGCTACAAATGGCTGGTACTTACCAGCAGCAACGGCGTAGAATACTTCTTTGAACAGCTTACTAAAGCAGGCAAAGACAGCCGCAGCCTGTATGGCGTAAAAATTGCTGCTATCGGCAGTGCTACTGCTAAAGCTCTGGCAGCTCACGGCATTACTGCTGACCTGCTACCTTCCGCTTACAAAGCAGAAGAACTTGCTGACGCATTGCAGCAAAATATTACCAGCGGTGACAAAATACTGATTGCCCGCGCTAAAGTTGCCCGCGAAGTATTGCCTGAACGTCTGCGTGAACTTGGTGCCCAAGTAGACGTAATTACTGCATACGAAACTGTAACTGATTGCGAAAACAAAGACGAACTGCTTGCACTGCTGGAAAACGGCGAAGCTGATATGATTACCTTCACCAGCTCTTCTACTGTTACCAATATGCTTGACATCCTTGGCGACAAAAAAGATTTACTGCAAAAAACAGTTATCGCTGCTATTGGTCCTGTTACCGCAGCAACCTGCATCAAAAATGGTCTTACACCGGCAGTTACTGCCGCTGAATATACTATCGACGGTTTAATGTCCGCCATCCAAAGTTATTACAAGGAGTGATTATCATGGGCTTTCCTATTTACCGTCCTCGCCGTATGCGTGCCAGTGAAAATCTGCGCAGCATGATCCGCGAAACTGAAATTTCTGTTAAAGACCTTATTTATCCTGTTTTTGTCGTTCCCGGCAAAAACATTAAACACGAAATAGAGTCTCTGCCCGGCAATTACCACTGGTCTGTAGACAGAGTGCTCGAATGTATTGATGAAGTAGTAAAACTTGGTATTCCTTCCATCATCCTCTTTGGTCTGCCTTCCTATAAAAATGCAATCGGCAGCAGTGCCTGGGACATGGAAGAACCTGTTCAACAGGCTTGCATGCTCATCAAATCTAAGTATCCTGAACTGGTTATCACTACTGATGTGTGCCTGTGCGAATACACTGAACATGGTCATTGCGGCGTACTGGAAAACGGCTGTACCGTAAACAATGATGAAACTCTGCCGCTGCTGGCTAAAGTTGCTGTTTCCCATGCAAAAGCCGGCGCAGATATCATTGCTCCCTCCAATATGATGGACGGCTATGTACACGCTATCCGTACTGCTCTGGACGAAGCAGGCTTTATCAATGTACCTATTATGGCTTATTCCGCAAAATTTGCTTCTGCTTATTACGGCCCCTTCCGTGCAGCAGCTGATTCCACTCCGGCTGCCGGCGACCGCAAAGGCTATCAGATGGATCCTGCCAACAGCGACGAAGCTCTGCGTGAAACCTATCTGGATATTGAAGAAGGCGCTGATATCATCATGGTTAAACCTGCACTCGCTTTCCTCGATATCGTACAACGTGTACACGAAACCTTTAACCGTCCGCTGTGCGTTTACAATGTCAGCGGTGAATATGCCATGGTTAAGGCAGCTGCTGAAAAAGGCTGGATAGACGAAAAACGCATCGTTATGGAAACCATGCTGGCTTTCAAACGTGCCGGTGCTAAAATGATTATCACCTATCATGCTCTTGATGTAGCAAAATGGCTGCAGGAAAAATAATCCAAGGAGAAATCTGCATGGAACATACAAAATCACAAGCTGCTTTTACTGAAGCACGTCAATATATCCCCGGCGGCGTTAACAGTCCCGTACGTTCTTTCCGCAGCGTAGGCGGTGTACCTCCTTTTATCGCTGGCGGCAAAGGCAGTAAGATTTATGATATTGACGGCAATGAATATATCGACTATGTTTTATCCTATGGTCCGCTTTTAATGGGCCATGTACCTGAATGCGTAACCCATGCCATCAAGGCAGCAGCAGATAAAGGTACTTCCTATGGCGCGCCTACCCTGACTGAAACCGAGCTGGCAAAAATCGTTTGCCGTCTTGTTCCCTCTATGGAAATGGTGCGTATGGTAAACAGCGGTACCGAAGCAACCATGAGTGCGCTGCGCCTGGCACGAGCTTATACCGGACGTGACTGCATTGTTAAATTTATCGGCTGCTATCACGGTCATCATGACAGCCTGCTGGTAAAAGCTGGCAGCGGTGCGGCTACTTTCGGCGTACCGGACAGCCCCGGTGTACCTAAATCTGTAGCAGCAACAACTATTACTGTTCCTTTCAATGATCTGCCTGCACTGGAACAAGTCTTTGCTGAACGCGGCCAGGAAATTGCTGCAGTTATCTTGGAGCCTACTCCTGGTAACATGGGTCTTGTACTGCCTCATGAAGGTTATCTGGAAGCTGTACGCAAACTTACCAAAGAATATGGCAGCCTGCTCATCTGCGACGAAGTTATGAGCGGCTTCCGCAGCGCACAGGGCGGCAGCCAGTCCTTGTATGATATTGATCCCGATATCACCTGCCTTGGCAAGGTTATCGGCGGTGGCCTGCCGGTAGCGGCTTACGGCGGTAAACGCGAGATTATGGAAATGGTAGCTCCTGCAGGCCCTATGTATCAGGCAGGTACTTTAAGTGGCAACCCGCTGGCTATGGCAGCCGGTATTGCTGCTCTTACCTATATGGAAGAAAACAAGGTTTGTGAAAAACTGGAAAGCATGACTGCTATCCTTACCGGCGGTTTGGAAAAAGCTGCTGCAGAAGCTGGTGTGCCTGTACAAGTTCATCGTCTGGGCAGCATGTTCACTGTTTTCTTCAGCGACAAGCCTGTTACTGACTATGCATCTGCTGCTGCATGCGATTTGGAAGCCTTTAAAACCTATTTCCACAGCATGCTGGAACAAGGAATCTATCTGCCGCCGTCTCAGTTTGAAACCAATTTTATCTCACTGGCACACTCTCCGGAAGATATTCAAAAAACTATCGATGCTGCCAAAAATGCATTTGCAGAAGTAAAAAAATTACATAAATAAACAAAAGGGCATTAAGTAACTTAATGCCCTTTTTTATCTGTCCACATAATCCACACATAGTTATCCACAATGTTGATAACCATGTGGATTATTTTAGATTTATGTGTTCGATACCTTTCATTTTTAAACCTTTCTACGCCTAACTATTACAGGTAAGCCTTCCTAATTTTTATTCGCTTCATTTCAGTGGTACAATTCCTTGTCCCTCTCACACCTTTTATCAAGATGCTTAGCATTATGCAGGCTTTTCTGGCACAATTTATAAATGTCGTTGCTGTAGGCATATGGTTAAACAGTGTAAAAAAATAAAGACCTATGTTTTAAACATAGGTCTTTTCTTGATAAATAAAAATGGTGATCCACCCGCGACTCGAACGCGGGACACCCTGATTAAAAGTCAGGTGCTCTACCGACTGAGCTAGTGGATCACATCAGTTGCTGTATCAGCAACAATATTATTATACTTATATCCACTTTATTTGTCAAGAATTTTTTCTAATTTTTAGTCGGTAAAATTATCAAAATAGCCTTGTACAAGCACTACAGGAGTACCTTTATCACCGGAACCGCTGGTTAAGTCACACAAAGAACCAATTAAATCAGTTAATTGTCTGGGAGTAGTTCCTTGAGAAACCATGCTACCTACCAAGCTGCCATCTTTTTCTTTAATGCGTTTGGAAATAGCTTCCTGCAAATCTTTGCCGCTGAGATTTTTAAAATCGTTATCAGCCAGATATTTAAGCTTTAATTCATTAGGAGTACCTACAAGTCCAGGAGTAAAGGCAGGAGATACAACCGGGTCAGCCAGTTCCCAAATCTTACCTTGAGGATCTTTAAACGCGCCGTCGCCATAAACCATTACTTCTACATGTTTACCAGTCAGCTCCAGAATCTTGCTTTGAACAGCTTCCACCATATCCTGGCATTCACGCGGGAAAAGTTTTACCTGCTCAGTAGTAGCTTTGTTGGAGCCCAAAAGTCCATAACGGCTGTTATAACCGCTGCCGTCAATAGATTCGGTCATAATATCATCCAAGCCGCAGACAACCTTAGCACCTGCTGCTTTCAGCAGACGTTTGGTACGTACACGGGTATGAATATCGCAGGTTAAAACGCTGTCAGTATAATTAAGGATAGTCTTCACTTGGTTAGCAAAGATAATTTCTACCTCTGCACCCTCATCACGGATCAGATTACCATAATAAGCCACATAATCAACGCCGGTAAATTCATGTTTATTTTCACCGAACAGCTCACGATATTGTTCTAAGGTTAATACATCACTGTACGGGTTGATGCCTGCTGCATCCAGCTGATCATAAGTAAACAAAGCATTTCCCACTTCATCGCTGGGATAGCTAAGCATCAGAACGATTTTTTTAGCACCGCGGGCAATACCTTTCAGACAAACAGAAAATCTATTACGGGACAATATGGGGAAAATAACGCCGATAGTTTCGCCGCCCAGCTTCTTACGAACATCAGCTGCAATAGTATCAACAGAAACATAGTTGCCCTGTGCACGTGCCACGATGGACTCGGTTACAGAAATAACATCCCTGTCACGCAGCTGGAAACCTTCTGCCTTTGCTGCTTCCATAACACTGTCAACAACAATAGCTGCCACATCGTCTCCTTCTCTGATAATCGGGCAGCGGATGCCTCTTACTACAGTACCTACTTTTCTTTCCATCATTTTACCTCCAGAGCTTAGATTTACTATAATCATTCTCTTGCTAAATCATACTAATACATAGTAATTATATCGTATTTATAAAGGAGCAGGCAAGGTTTTTCTTTGATCATAAAAAATAAGCATAAAAAAAGCCTGCCATACGGCAGGCTTTTTAGTTTACAGTAATTCTTTTAAAACAATGGTTTGTTCACGGTTAGGACCTACAGAGACAATACCCAGTTCCACACCGGAAACTTCACTGATGCGCTGCAGATATTTTTTAGCATTTTCCGGCAGCTTATCATATTCACGGATACCGCTGATATCGGTCATCCAGCCTTCAAATTCTTCATAAATAGGCTCAGCTTGCGCAAGCACATTCAGACTTGCAGGAATACGTTTCAGTACTTCATCACCAATCTTGTAGCCTACGCACATCTTGATAACCGGCATCTGATCCAGAATATCAAGTCTGGTGATTGCCAGATAGTCCAGGCTGTTCAGACGAGCGCTGTAATGCAGCATAAATGCATCCAGCCAGCCGCAGCGACGGGGACGACCGGTAACAGTACCGTATTCATGTGCAGTTTCACGAATCTGATTGCCGGGGCCGTCAGTATCATGCAGCTCGGTAATGAAAGGACCTTCACCAACTCTGGTAGTATAAGCCTTTACTACGCCAACAACATGATCAATGTTTCTGGGACCGATGCCGCTGCCTGTGCAGGCATTGCCGGCAGTAGGGTTGGAGCTGGTAACATACGGATAGGTACCATGGTCAATATCGAGGAAAGTAGCTTGTGCGCCTTCAAACAAAACTTTTTTATCAGCTTCAAAAAGTTCATCCATAACTACGCCGGTGTCGGTAACATACGGACGCAGTTTTTCAGCATAATCCAGATATTCTTTCAGTACAGTTTCATAGTCAAAAGGCTCGCCGCCGTAGATTTTAGTAATAATCTGATTTTTAGCATCCAGATTTATTTTCAGTTTAGCAGCAAAAGTGTCTGGTTCCATCAAATCGCAGACACGGATACCAACACGAGCTACCTTATCCATGTAGCAGGGACCGATACCACCTTTGGTAGTACCAATCTTATTCTGTCCCAGAGCGTTTTCCTGCAGCTCATCCAGACGCTGATGATACGGCAGAACAACGTGCGCACGGTCAGAAATTTTTAAATTACTGCAGTCGATGCCTTTTTCCTTCATACCTTCAATCTCCTGCAGTACTACACCAGGATTGATAACTACGCCATTGCCCAGTACATTTACCTTATCCTTGAACAGTACTCCGGAAGGAAGCAATCTGAGCTTATAGGACACATTATCTACCACTACGGTATGACCAGCATTGGAGCCGCCGGAATAACGTACAACAGCATCAGCACGCTGAGCCAAATAATCGACGATTTTACCTTTTCCTTCATCGCCCCACTGGGCACCTAAAACAATTACAGATGACATAATAGTCTCCCCTTATCTTATAATCCAAATCTTGACATAATCAGGTCAATGTTACGCAGCATCGGTTTCGGATCGAAGCAATGCTCGATTTCCTCATCAGTCAGATATTTTTTGATATCAGGATCGTTTTCCACATTAGTTTTGAAGTCGGCACCTTCCAGCCAGCGCGCCATAGCATTGCGCTGTACCCATTTATAAGCATCTTCGCGCAATACTCCTTTGCTTACCAATGCAATCAGGATGTTCTGGCTGAAAATAAGGCCGCCGGTCTTATTCATATTAGCCAGCATTGCATCAGGATATACAAGCAGTTTATCTATAATATTGGTGAATTTTCTCAGCATGTGGTCCAGAGCGATAGTTGCATCCGGCAGGATAACACGTTCTACGGAAGAATGAGAAATATCTCTTTCATGCCACAGAGTGATATCTTCCAAAGCAGCGATTGCATAACCGCGCAGCAGTCTTGCCATACCGGAAACTTTTTCGCAGGTAATAGGGTTGCGTTTATGAGGCATAGCAGAAGAACCTTTCTGTCCGGGAGCAAAATATTCTTCAGCTTCACGGATATCGGTACGCTGCAAATTGCGGATTTCAGTAGCCATCTTGTCTAAGGAAGAACCGATAATTGCCAGTGTAGTAATAAAGTCAGCATGACGGTCACGTTGGATAACCTGAGTTGCCAGACGTGCAGGTTTCAAACCTAATTTTTCACAAACATACTGCTCTACAAACGGATCAATATTGGAATAAGTTCCTACGGCACCGGAAAGCTTGCCTACAGCAACAAATTCTCTTGCCTGTTTCAAACGGGCAATGTTTCTTTCAGTTTCATCCATCCACAAAGCAAATTTCAGGCCAAAGGTCATCGGTTCAGCATGGATACCATGAGTACGTCCAATCATAATGGTATGCTTATGTTCTGCCGCACGGCGTTTCAGTACTGCATGGAATTTTTCCAGATGGCTCAGCAAAAGATCAGCAGCCTGTACCATCATATAGCACAGAGCAGTATCCTTAACGTCACTGGAGGTAAGTCCTTTGTGAATATATTTGGAAGCATCGCCAACATATTCAGCAACATTGGTCAAAAACGCAATAATATCATGGTTGGTAACAGCTTCAATTTCCTTAATGCGTTCAATACGGAAATCTGCTTTGGTTTGAATATCCTTTAATGCATCATCCGGTACGATTCCCAGCTTGTTCATTGCTTCGCAAGCCAGAATTTCAACCTTCAGCATTGTTCGGAATTCATTTTCCAAAGTCCAAATATTACCCATTTCAGGATGAGTATAACGCTCAATCATTCTTATAAGCCCCCCATAGTGTACCTATATTTTTCCAAAATCATGAAAAAGTCAAAAATTATCCTTCTTTATCATATCATTTTATCTAATTTATAGCAATAGTTATGAATATTTTTTACTTTTTGCTCTAATAATGTTCGGGTTTTTGTTCAGTTTTTTCTTAAAAATAACCGTATTTTGTTCTCCTAACAATGACATTTTATTATTATTAAATTTTTCTACCAGCGTAAAATCGCGTTTATAATAGTAATCATAATCGCAGGTTTCATCAGCCCACAATAAAAGTGCTGATTTTTCACTTAATTGTGCCAGTTTTACAGCATTAGCCAATAATCTGCTGCCGCCGCCAGGCACCATACTGACAAAAAGATACAGCAGTAAATCTGTATCAGCGGCTTGCTTATGTAAATTACTGCCATTATACAGCAGATATTCTCTGTATTCATAAATCAGCTGCCGTTCTCTACCGGAAAAAGCTGCCATGCCTTGTTCCAGCCACAGCTTGTCAGCAGCCTTATCTGTCGGCAAACCTGCCAGCAGAAAACCCTGCATCTTATTTTCGTGCATCAGCTTAGCTGAATAATGAAAATTACGGCAGTAATAACGCACCATCGCTTCATAAATAAAGTTTTTCAGCTCCGCAGCTTCATTAAGCAGCTCATCTCCCCATACAATATTGGTTAACTTAGCTGCCGGAAGTATATCTGCCGCAGTAAATCTTTCAATCTCCATTTTATCCTCACATACAAAATCGGCCTGTATGAAACATACAGACCGATTCTTTTATTCCTGTCTTTTGGCAAAGCCGACAAATTTGGTAAATTGCTTGTGGAAGAACAGGTTAACTGTATCCACCGGACCATTACGATGCTTAGCAATAATAAGCTCTGTAATATTCTTATTTTCTGTTTCTGGATTGTAATAATCTTCACGATACAGAAAAGCTACAATATCGGCATCCTGCTCCAAAGAGCCGGATTCACGCAGGTCACTTAGCATAGGACGTTTTACCTGGCGCGCTTCTACGCCACGGCTTAACTGTGACAAAGCAATAACAGGCACATCCAGTTCACGGGCCAAAGCCTTCAAAGAGCGGGAAATTTCTGAAACCTCCTGCTGTCTGTCGCCGCTGACATTACGTTTGCCGCTGCCCTGCATCAGCTGCAGATAGTCGACTACAATCAAATCAAGACCATGCTCAGCCTTAAGTCTTCTGGCACGACTGCGCATTTCCATAGCAGTAATGCCGGGCGTATCATCAATAAATATCTTAGCCTTGCTCATACTGTCGCAGGCTCCCCACAAAGAATCCCAATCCTTGTCCGCCATTTCACCAATACGCAGACGCTGCGAATCAATATTAGCCTCAGCGCAAAGCATACGGTTTACCAGCTGCTCCTTGCTCATTTCCAAGCTGAAAAATGCAACAGAACGCGGACTTCCGCCCACCTTTTTATGTGCGCGCAAAGCAACATTCTGCACTACATTCAGAGCAAAGGCTGTTTTACCCATAGAAGGACGTGCCGCCAGAATAATAAAATCAGACGGATGCAGCCCGGAAGTCAGTTTATCTAAATCAACAAAGCCCGTAGGAATGCCGGTAAGACCACCTTTATTATTCAGCAGTTTTTCAATGCCCTGTACAGATTCCATAAGTACATCGCTGATAGGCGTAAAATCGGATTTCTTCTTGCGGTTGGAAATCTCCAAAATCCTGCTTTCCGCTTTATCAATGAGGACGTTTACCTCTTCGTCCGCATCGTAGCCCATAGCAGCAATTTCTGTAGATACACGCACCAGCTGACGCAGAACAGATTTTTCTGCCACGATATCAGCATGGTACTTAACATTAGCTGCCGTAGGCACAGCATTAGCCAAAGCAGTTACATAGGCGATACCACCTACATCCTCCAGCTTATTATCACGTTTTAAAGCATCAGTAACAGTAATCAGGTCAACAGCTTCATTTTTACCGTACAGCTCAGTCATCACATTAAAGATGACCCTGTGCGCCTCACGGTAGAAATCATCACCATTTAAAATTTCTGTTACCCGGGCAATAGCCTCTTTATCGATGAGCATAGCACATAAAACAGCTTGCTCTGCCTCAATATTCTGCGGCGGTACTCTCGGTGATTTTTCTTCCATCATTTTATTCTGCTTCTACTATTACTTTGAACTCAGCAGTTACATCAGTGTGCAGTTTAGCAACAGCGGTGTATTCGCCCAGTCCTTTAACGGCAGTTTTCAGCTCTACCTTGCGGCGGTCAATCTGAATACCGGTTTGTTTAATCAAAGCTTCCGCTACATCTTTAGAAGTAACGGAACCAAACATTTTGCCGTTATCACCTAAACGCACTTTAAGATGTACTACTACTTTCTGTACTTGTGCACCCAATACTACTGCTTCATCTTTTTGCTGTGCAGCACGATGAGCTGCAGTAGCTTTATCCTGCTTAGCCTGATTTAAGTTAGCTGCATTAGCTTCTTTAGCTAATTTGCGCGGCAGCAGATAGTTGCGGCCATAACCTTCAGCAGTTTCTACAATATCACCTTTTTTACCTAAGCTTTTAATATCCTGTAACAGTATCACTTTCATTGTTCTCTCGCTCCTCTAACTGTTTTTTTGCTAATGCGACAATCTGCGGTTCAATATCCGCAGCGCGCATATTGTCAATTTGTACTCCGGCAACTGTCTGATGACCGCCGCCGCCCAGTTCTTCCATAATTACCTGCACGTTAACACTGCCGTCACTGCGGGCACTTACACCCACGGAACCGTCAGTATATTCAACAATGGCAATACCGACATACACACCGTTAATGGTAATCAGGGTATCAGCAGTCTGAGCCGCCAGGATGGAAGACCTGACTTCTTTTTTAGCATTTTTATATACAGAAATCGCTATGCCGGCAGCAGGAAGCTTGGCATCCGCCAACAGTCTTGCCCTCAGCTGCAGCGACTCCATATCATCTTTAAACAGCATCCGTACCATATCGGTATTGGCACCGCTGCGGCGCAGCAAAGCCGCTGCCTCAAAGGTACGTGCGCCGGTCTGAACGGCAAAATGCTTAGTATCCAATACAATACCGGCATACATTACCGTTGCTTCGCCGGGAGTTATATCCAGACGATCATCAAAATAACCAACCAGCTCTGTTACCAGCTCGCTTGTAGAAGACGAAGACGGCTCCAGATACAGCAGCACCGTATCGCTGATAAGGTCTTCGGCACGGCGATGATGGTCGATAATAATCTTAGTCGGAACGCTTTCCAGTACTTTCTTGCTGGCTGTAATCATCGCCCTGTGATGGTCTACCAAAATAAGCAGGCTCTTAGGCGTAATATATTTCAGTGCTTCTTCTTCACCAATAGTTATATCAAGATAACGGCTGTCATTTTCATTAAGATTCACATCGTCACGGCTCAATACCTCGGCAATTTTCTCAAAAGTATCGCTCTTGCCGCTGATGACGATATAGGTTTCCTTATGCAGAGACAGGGCCAGTTTTGCCATACCTACAGCGCCGCCCAGCGCGTCATAGTCTTCCATGACATGGCCCATAACGAATACCTTATCTGCAGCCTGAATCTGCTCATGGATAGTCTGCGCCACAATACGCGCACGCACCCTGGTATTCTTAGCTGTTACGGCACTGGTACCGCCAAAGAACTGCATATTCTTGTTCTGAGCTACTACAGCCTGGTCGCCGCCGCGTCCTAGTGCCAGATATAAAGCCTTATTGGCATTCTGCATCAAATCTTCCAGCGTCAGTCCGTCGCATGCAATACCGATACTGATAGTCGGCGGAATCTTATTGCCGGCACGCACTTCACGCACACGGTCCAAAATAGCAAATTTACTGTCAATCAAATCCAGTACAGCCGACTGAGAGAAACCAATCAGACTCAGCTCTTTATTCATACGGCAGATAAAGCCATGCTGATCTGCAACCCATTTAGTTAAAAGCTCGTTAACCTCACCATTCAGATTGGCAATATTAGTTTCCGTCAGACCTCTGGTAACATCTTCATAGTTATCAAAGCGGGCATAAGCCAGACACAATCTATCATTAACATATTTCTGTCTGAGCAGTTCAAACTCTGTAACGTCCTCAAGGTAAATCATCAGGCCGCTGATATTGCTCTCATCACCTTTTTTAGACGGTTTTTCCTGGGTCTGAACCCGATAATACTTCATAAGGTAATAACGTCCATCCATCTGGATGCTTTTTTCTCCGTCTTTGACGCTGAGCAGTTCAAAAGCATTTTCCGGCAGCGGCAGTATATCTTCCAGCTTTTTCCCTTCCAGACTCTTTTTGCCAATCCATTCCTGGAAAAGGTCATTAGACCATTGCAGCTTACCCTCGCGGGAAAATACAGCCATGCCTATATCCAGCTTACGGATAGCAAAATGATTGGTGCGTTCAATATTACGGATAATATTATCCAGATAACTGCTGAAATATATTTCCTTATAAATACGATTTCGCTGACTGAAATAGTAGGTAACACCTACAATCAGCAAAGCAGGTGGAATAAAATAAGGCTCGAAATAACAGGCAGCAACTGCCATTATTACGATAATAACCAGATAAAAATTCGTATCCACCCTTGAGTTCATATTGTGGTTAAAAATATTGAACAAAATGTTCACCACCGTTCTTATCTAAGACGACGCGGTCTTATCTTTCTAAAATCAAAGACTATATCAAAAGCGCCTACATAAACCATAATCTGAGAGAAAATCGGCACCACAAACAGCAGCATAGTACCAATATTTGCCCACCACATCGGTTTATTCCTGCTCTTCACAAACCAGTATAATAACGCGATACCCTGCAGCACCAGCACAAAGCTGCATACCGTCTGCACATTTACAGATAAACTGTAAAGCCAGCTTTCGCGATCATTCTGATAAAAATAAGTTACAGCAAAAAGGGACAATGCATAAGGCCATAATATCCAGCCAGGCACCTGCAGGTTAGTAAAGGGCGGAAAATCCGCAAAAGATTCACCCAGCTTGGTAAGAATCTTTTTAGCCGCCATATAGTTGATAAAAGCCAGCACCGGAGCACTGATTAAGAAAGCACCCGGCATAATGATACGCATCATTTTCAGCATCTCGCTGTAGCCATCTACCACCTGACGAATTTCCGCTTCCGACATACCGCTGGAACGGTAATAAGCCTCCAGTTCACTCAGGCTCTGCGCAAAGGAAGAAAACATCATTTCCACAGGATTGATGCCCAGCAGCCAGAAGCTTAACGCAATATTGATTACCAACGCGGCAACTGCACCTACACTGCCGTACAGCATCAGCTTCAGCGGTTCCATATGCCTGCGCATACATTCACCGATTACCAAGCCCAGCAAACCAAAGATAGCAAGAAGGAAGAAAGCCTGCAGCGGGCTGATAATAATACCGATGATAATACCGGCTACCATCAGACTCATCAGGCTCCATTTAAAGCCGTTGCGCATGCCGCAGATAATTATGGGCAGCGGCCAGACAAAGTTTACAAAAGCGCCTAGTACCGGCACATACATACTAACCAGCGCCATTACGATAGCAACAGCAGCCAGGATACCGGATTCGACCATGGCAGAAGTTTTATGCTTCACAAAAATCCTCCTTAAAAACATTATAATAAGCCCAGTATAATTATTTGTATATTATATTATTTTACAACGAAATATCTTAAAAAGCAAAGAAGACTTGCACTCTGCAAGCCTTCTTTTTACTTTAAATTTTATACTTTTCAGCCCTTAAACGTAATATCAAGCAGCAATCCTTCGGCAGTCGGTGTAACCTGCTGCAGCTGTACATATTCCAAAAGCGGTTTATTCATCAGCGTCATTTCAGCAAATCTGCTGCTCTGCAGCGCTTTATAAAAATCTACTTTCAGCCTGCGCTGAGTATAAACTGTATCTACCTTATCACCGGGAATATCTATGCTGGCAAATAAAAAGTCTACCAAAGACAAAATGACCTTGCTGCCAAGTATATCCAGTGCCACTTCCGCAAATTTATTCTCAGAAACAGCAAAATCACGCAGTTCCAGCTCAGCAGTCGCCTGACTGCTGTTTATCTTACAGTCTGCCACGGCAAAGACAGCATTTATTATACCATATTCCGGCTGGCGCAGTGAAATACGGAAGCATTCAGGCTCCTGATAATTCAGTTCCAATATATCCCACTCATTTTTTGCCAGTGCTTTATTAAGATAAGCAGTCAGCTCACTGTACGGAATAACAAGTCTGCCTTCTTTAAGCTGCTGCCAGCGCTGAGCAGTAAGCCAGATATCAGTCTTAGCAGCAAAAGGACGTACAAACCGTTCATTGATATTCTGCCAGCCATCGCTTAAAGCTTTTTCAGCAGCATCGGCACCTGCCAATACCTTCTGCAGCAACTTTTCCGGCTGCAGCTCAAAGCGCTTACTTTCATCACCTAACGGCTCATCCTTACAATCCATATTTTTAAAGTCGTCAAGATGATCAAGCCCTTCCTTACGTGCTTCCTCGTACAGGTCGCGGAAGGAAGCTATATCTTCCGGGCGGCCTGCTTTAAGCCAGGCATTAGCAACACGTCCTACAGCATAGGTAACAGAAATACCTACTGGTATCTGCACCGGAGCAAAAGGAATAAGCGTAGTCAAAGTCTGTCCGACAAAGGTTGCTCCTAACGAGCCTAACAGACCCATAACAGCACTTTCATCCAGTTTTACGCCGCGCAGCTCTCCCAGTCTGATAATCATATATACTTCATTAGCCATCAAAGCCATTGTGCCTACCAGCGGCGCTACCACGATTACACCAGCTCTGGCAGCTCCCCAACGGCAAATTTTCTCAGCTTCCCAGTCCATATCAAGTTCATAAAATTTATCAGCAGTCATATAATCCACCTCTTTTCATACATCTTTGCTCCATGTATTCGTTTCATCTGAAAATTAATCCTGCCGCGAAAATTCTTTTTGCAAATATTTTGCAAATCAGCCACATAATGATACAATAAAAAGATATAAAGGATGGATAAATAATGACAGAATCTGCTATCTGCGGCCGCTTTGCTCCTACTCCCAGCGGACGCATCCATTTAGGCAATATCTTCTGCAGCCTGCTGGCCTGGCTGCAGGCAAAATCAGCCGGCGGACGTATTGTTCTGCGTATAGAAGACCTTGACAATGTACGCTGCCCCAGGCAGAATGCCGACCTCTTGGCGCGTGACTTAGAATGGCTTGGATTATACTGGGATGAAGGTGCTTACTGTAATGCAGACAGTGAAAGCTTTTTTCAAAGCGCACGCTCGGAAATCTACGCAGAATATTTTCATGAGCTGGAAAAACAAAATCTGGTTTATCCCTGCTTCTGCAGCCGTGCTGAGCTACATGCAGCAGAAGCACCCCATTTAAGCGACGGACGCGTTATCTACAGCGGTGCCTGCCGCAATCTCACACCAGAGCAGCAACAAGAAAAAGCGCAAAAGCGTAAACCAGCCTACCGACTGCGTGTCCCTGAACGCATTATCAGTTTCCACGATGGTCATTACGGTCTCTGTCAGTATAATTTAGCCTGTGACAGCGGTGATTTCATTATCCGGCGCAGCGACGGCATTTATGCTTATCAGCTGGCTGTAACCGTAGACGATGCCCTGATGGGCGTAACTCAGGTAGTACGCGGCTGCGATTTGCTCAGCTCTACGCCCGTACAGCTTTATCTGTATCAGCTGCTGAGACTGAAACCGCCTGCATTTTTCCACGTCCCCCTGTTGACAGCGCCTGATGGACGTCGCCTGGCAAAGCGCGACAAGGATTTGGACTTAGACTCGCTGCGGCAAATATACGACAGTCCCGAACCTATCATCGGTTATCTTGCTTTTCTTGCTGGCCAGCTGCCTAAGCCGGAACCTATTGCAGCTGCAGAGCTGCTCAAAATATTTGATGCTGCTAAAATTCCCCTAAACAATATCGCTGTACCTGCACAGCTGCCAAAAATATAATCTTCGGAGGTATATTATGATGAAAATGAGTATGTTAAAAATAGTAATCGGCGTAGTTATCGCCGGTATTGCTGCCGAATATTTCCTCGGCAATCGCTGGATTGGCTTCTTCGGTGCCGGTATTCCCTTATCCGGCCTGTATATTTATCAGGAATATAAAGCACAGGAAGCAGAAGCAGAAAAGAAACGCAATAAACATAAAAATAAATACAGATAAAAAACCGGACTTTTCAGTCCGGTTTTTCTTTATATAATATATTAAATTTTCACATCAATAGATGCCGCAACACCTACGCCCTGCACTCTATTAACATCAGTAACCGATACCTTATCTATCGGCACCAGTACTGTAGCACGGAAACTATTAAAAAATGACGCTTCTATCTGCAAAGCTGCCTTGCATTTATCAACCTGTTCTTTAGGTCCAGATACCTGAGCTGCTCCGGCACGGCTTCCGTCACCTACGGTAATGATGGGCACTACCTTCGTGGAATATTCGTCCTTGACGCCGTATTTTGCCGTCAGTGCATTAATTGCATCGTTCAGCGGCTCTGCAAACTGGTCTACCAATAAGCCTACCGCTCCGCCTTTAACTACAGTTCCCAAAATACCTGCTTTTACAGGTGTAGTACTGCTGCCTAAGATAAAGCCGCAAATTAAAGCAGCGGCAATCCATTTTTTGTTCTGCATTGTCCATCACTCCTATCGTTATATCATTTATTATTTAAATAATATAATTCGCTGTCAGAGTGATAAAACCTTTTTATCTGGCAGCTAACATTAAATCATCAGCAGCTTTTACCGCAACAGGTACTTTTAAAACCTGTCCCGGATAAATATTTTTATCGGTCAGACCATTAGCATCACAAATATGGCAAACAACCTCTCTTACATCCTGTCCTTCAGCAGCAGCACGGCTGGCAATCATCCATAAAGTATCGCCATTGGTTACCTTTACCTGCTGATAGCTGTAAACAGGCTCCGCAGCAAAAAGAGTATTAAAAGCTGTATAAACAAAGAAAGCAGCACAGAAAATCGCTAAAAGTTTTTTCATGCTTTTCACCATCTTTCTAAAACATCTGTTCGTTATGTTTATTTTATGATGAAAGCTATTCTTTGTCAATGTTTATTGCAAATTTTTGTTCGTATTTTAAAATTTATGTTTAATGTATTACCCACATATAAAACGGTACCATGATAACCGCCAGACAGGTACTTACCGCTGTCAGCATAGCTGCATAACGATAATCGCCTCCATAGGCTTTAGAAACAATGGCAGTATTAGTCATGGCAGGCATTGCGGCCATCATGACAAACACGCGCTGCATCATAATATCAAGATTAAAGAACGGCAGCAGCACTATTACTAATAGCGGGCTGATTAAATATCTCCCTATCATAGCAATAGCCAGATAACGGTCAAAATGTATTTCCTTCCAGGGAGTTTTGCTCATGGCAATACCGATAAAAAGCATTGCCAGCGGCGTAGTCATACTGCCGATATAATGACAGGAATCGAACAAGGGTTTAGGCAAATCCATTTCTAAAAGTACCATAATCACCCCTAAGATAAAACCTGCCAGCGGCAGCGAGAAAACGCTTTTCAGCGTTTCCTTACTGAAAAGCGGCGAAGGCTTTCCGGCATCAGAAGAAATTTCATGTACGCCTAATGTCCAAAACAGCGTAGTATTAACCATATAATAAATCATTACATAGGGAGCCCCTGCATCACCAAACAGCGCAATCCCCAGCGGCAGACCGATAAAGATAGTATTGGAAAAGCATACACAGGTAGAAAAAACGCCTCTTCTGCCAAAAGGAATGTTCACAGCCCTTGCTATCAGCTTACTCAGAACATATCCTGCCAGCATGGATATAACCGGCACAATAAGACCGCTGCTCATACTCAGCAGCTGGTCATGTTTAAAATTAGCCAGCAGATTTGTCAGCATGTAAGTAGGCAAACAAATCTGAGTTACCAGCCTGGCTATCAGCTGAATGCTTTGTTCTTTAAACCATCCCAGCCTTTCAAGAAAAAATCCCGTAGCAATCATCAGCATTACTGTCAGAATACCGTCAAAGGCATGTAAGATTATTTCCATGGCCTACCTCCTTTATGAAATCAGAATAAGAAAATACCGAAGCCAAAGCTTCGGTATTGCAATTAATGCTTAGATTTTTTCAGTTCTTCAAGCTTATTTTTCATCCAATCAATCATCGCCAGCTTACCGAAGTCATGCCAGGTAGTACATTCTGTATTAGCGGCAATATATTCATTCCATTTTTCCTGATTAACATTTTCTACTTCCAGCAGATTCATAATACCGAAACCGCTGCGCCAGATCATATCATCCATAGAAGTGAATTTACTGTTTTCCTGCAGAAACTTGGGGTTGAATAAATCCTGAAAAGTTACTTTATTTAAAATTTTTGCCATTTCTTTATCTTCAGTAAAAACACCCAAATAATATTTAAAAGTCTTATTGAGCTTCTTCTGATCCATACAGCATCCTCCTAAAATATACATATAAATTATTGTAACATAAATTACGCCGTCCTGCCCAATTATTTTGCCCGTTCGGCCAGCAGGCTTTTTCTGTTGAATTCCTACCGAACTCATAGTAAAATAAACCTACTGAAGAAAGGCGGTATCCCAGCATGAAAATATCTACCAAGGGACGCTACGCTCTGCGTCTGATGCTTGACCTGGCGTTAAACTATTCCGGGAAATACATTCCCTTAAAAGCCATCGCCCAGCGTCAGGAAATTTCTGATAAATACCTGGAGCAGATTATTAATACCTTGAGCAAGGCCGGCTTTGTGGAAAGTGCCCGCGGTGCTCAGGGAGGCTACCGACTGGCACGCAAGCCATCTGAGTACACAGCTGGCGAAATTCTGCGTCTTGCCGAAGGCAGCATTGCTCCTGTAGCCTGTCTTGACTGCGCTGGCAGCTGCGACAAAACCGATACCTGTCTTACTATCGGCCTGTGGCGCAGAATGCAGGAAGCTATCAATGATGTTGTAGACAAAACAACTTTAGAAGACATGATTAACGAATATCGCGGTCGCCAACGCTGACCGTTTATGAAAGAGATGATAAAATGACCAAAGCAGAAAAACTCACAGATTTAATTGGCAATACACCATTGCTTGCACTCAATAATCTGGGCAGACATTTACAGCTTCAATGCAAGCTGCTGGCTAAGCTGGAATACTTCAATCCTGCCGGCAGCGCCAAAGACCGCATCGCTCTGTCCATGATTGAAGCAGCAGAAGCAGAAGGAAAATTACAGCCCGGCAGCACTATCATTGAACCTACCAGCGGCAATACCGGTATAGGCCTGGCTGCGGTAGCTGCCGTGAAAGGCTATAAAGTAATTCTTACCATGCCTGATACCATGAGTCAGGAAAGACGCAGCCTGCTGAAAGCCTACGGTGCACAACTCGTACTTACGCCCGGCAAACTTGGCATGCAGGGCGCTGTCGATAAAGCCAGCGAATTGGCTGCACAGATTGAAAACTCCTTTATCCCCGGTCAGTTTGACAATCCCAATAACCCTGCAGCTCATTACCATACCACCGGTCCTGAAATCTGGCACGACACAGAAGGCCAGATTGCGGCTTTTGTTGCCGGAGTCGGCACTGGCGGCACCCTTTCCGGTACAGGCCGTTATCTGAAAGAACAAAACCCGCAGATACATATAGCAGCTGTAGAGCCTGCTGATTCTCCCGTGCTTAACGGTAAACCTGCCGCTCCCCACAAATTACAGGGCATTGGCGCTAACTTTGTTCCTGCTAATTTTAATGCTGCTGTTGCTGATGAAATACTCGATATTGATGCAGACAGTGCCTATGCAGCATGCCGTCAGCTGGCAACATGCGAAGGACTGCTGGTAGGCATTTCTTCCGGTGCAGCTCTCTGCGGCGCACTGCAGCTGGCACGCCGCGCAGAATACGCCGGTAAAAATATCGTTGTACTTTTGCCGGACGGCGGCGAGCGTTATCTGTCCACTCCCGGCTTTATCGAATAAACTGATACTTATATACTTATTTTGGAGGAAAATATTATGGAACTTAACAGAGAAAATGCCTGGAAACTTTTAACTGAATATAACGAAGAACCTTTCCATCTGCGTCATGCCCTCACTGTAGAAGGCATTATGCGCTACTTTGCTGTAGAACTTGGCTATGGTGACGAAGCAGATTTCTGGGGCCTCGTTGGTTTACTGCATGACCTCGATTTTGAAAAATATCCTGAAGAGCATTGCATAAAATCTCAGGAAATTATGCGCGAATACGGCCTTGATGAACGCTTAATCCACGCTACTGCCAGCCATGGCTACGGTCTGGCGCAAAACGATATTGCCCCTGAACATCAGATGGAGAAAGTACTCTTTGCTATTGACGAACTTTCCGGACTTATCGGTGCAGTTGCCATTATGCGCCCCTCTAAAAGCGTTATGGATTTGGAACTGAAATCTGTGAAAAAAAAATTTAAAGATAAACGTTTTGCCGCAGGCTGCAGCCGCGAGGTTATTTCTGAAGGGGCCGAAGCCCTCGGCTGGACACTTGACGAGCTTATCGAAAAAACCATCCTCGCTATGCGCGCAGATGAAGCAGCAATTAACGAAGCCTGTGAAAGACTGGGTAAATAATATGAAAAAGAAAGTACTTGCCGCTATGAGCGGCGGTGTAGACAGCAGCGCCGCTGCCTTACTTCTGCAGCGGCAGGGTTACGAAGTAGTTGGTGCTACCGTTAAGATGTTCGGCAACAACGATATAGGTATTAATGCGCCGGACGAGCCGCGCCAGGATATAATAGATGCACGCCAGGTAGCAGCTAAACTCGGCATTGAGCATCATACACTTGACTTTTCCTCCTGCTTTAAAAAATGCGTTATCGACCATTTTGTCAGCGAATACCAGCATGGGCGCACACCTAATCCCTGCGTAGACTGCAATAAGCATATAAAATTCGGTATTTTATTTGACAAAGCCCGCGAGCTGGGCTGCGAATATCTCGCTACCGGCCATTATGCCCGCATTGAATACTCTGAGGAAAAACAGCGCTGGCTGCTGGCACGCGCCCTTGACCCTGCCAAAGACCAAAGCTATATGCTTTTCAACCTTACCCAAAAGCAGCTTGCTCATATTCTGCTGCCGCTGGCTGCGCTCAGCAAGCCGGAAATACGCAGCATTGCTGAGGAGAACATGCTTGTAACCGCGCAAAAGCCTGACAGTCAGGATATCTGCTTTGTTGCTGACGGAGATTACGCCGCTGTAGTCAGCCGCCTCAGCCGCAAAAAATCACGTCCCGGAAAATTTATCCATATCGACGGTACCGTACTCGGCACACATAAAGGTCAGATAAACTATACTATCGGGCAGCGTAAAGGTCTGGGCCTTGCCTATGCCTATCCTCTCTATGTAGTGCGCAAGGATATTGCTGCCAATACAGTTATTCTTGGCCCTAACGAAGCGCTGTTCCGCAAGGAACTGTGGGCCAAAGACTGCAATTTCATTACTCTTGACAGCCTTACTGCCCCGCTGAAAGTAACAGCAAAAACACGTTACCGCCAAAAAGATGTTCCTGCAACTATCGAACCGGCAGAAAACGGCCTGGTACATGTTGTCTTTGAGGAACCACAGCGTGCTGTTACTCCCGGTCAGGCCGTTGTCTTCTACGACGGTGATTATGTGGTAGGCGGCGGTATTATCGCTGACTTTAATGATTGACAAAGAAAGTATGATGATTTGATGTTTAAGAAAAAGCTTTTAATCTGCCTGCTGACAGCCTTGATGGCTGTTTGTGCTTTAACCAGCGAAGCAGCAGTACCTGCACCAGCAGCCAATAATACCGCAAAAGCATCTATTCCTGTAAGGAAAGATGCTGTAAAGGCTCCCCCAGCTTCCAGGCAGGAACTGCAGACGCCGCAGGCTTCTGACTTTGACTGGATAGTAAATAAATCTGGCGGTTATGCACTTGCCATCCCTAAAGCCCTTGGTTCTGATCCTCTGGCAAATTTTCCGCAGGCGCAAGGACCGATGCTGATACGCTCTGCTAATAACGCACAGCTGATGGCAGTGAATATTATTGACCCCTCAGATACGGAACACTTTCAATCTGAACAGCCCTTACCGGATTTTCCTAACAAACAGGTATTCTGGAAATGGACTCACTCCGCCTGGCTGGACTGGCAATGCAGCCTGTCACAGCAAACTGATTATTACGGAGAAAAGCTGCTTTTGCATGCTCAGGCTCTCCATGACGGCAAAACCTATGAATTGCTCTATGTTTTCCCGTCATCTCAATACAGAACAGGCATTCCCCAGTCACTTTATTCTCTCAACAGCTTCCGCATGGAATACAAATAAACAATAAAAAAGCAGCCGTATGGCTGCTTTTTTATTAGCTTCAATACTTAACTCTCAAAATGATAAAAAATATAGAAACTGCACTTAAATTTATTTTTAAGTGCAGTTTTACTTTTATAATATTTTTATTTTGTAATTTCCGCAAAAGTATTAGTCAGTGCGGCAAAATCTTCCAACATCAATGTTTCCCCGCGTCTTTTGCCGTCTATACCTGCCAGTTCCAGCCATTTAGCGCACTGCTCGCTGCTGATGCCCATATTCTTCAAGGCATTGTTCAGCATTTTGCGGCGCATGGAAAAGGCTGCCTTAACTACCCGGAAAAATAATGCTTCATCGCATACCTGTACAGGCGGCTGCTTTCTGCGCTTGCAGACGATAACAGCAGAATCCACTGCCGGGGCCGGTATAAAGGAAGTCGGCGGTACAATAAAAGCAATCTCCGGCTCTGTAAAATACTGGATAGCCACAGAGAGCGCGCCGTATTCGCGTCCGCCCGGCTGCGCTGCCATACGTTCAGCAACTTCTTTCTGCACCATAGCTACCAGTCTTTCCATAGGCAGGCGTTTTTCCAGTAAGGCAAAGATAATCGGTGTAGTAATATAATACGGCAGATTAGCACAAACCTTAAAGTTTTCTGCACCAACCTCCTGCATAATATCAACTTTTAAAATATCGCCGTTCACGATACGCACATTGTCATAACCTTCCAGGGTTACATCCAATACCGGCAGCAGTCTTTTATCCAGCTCTACCGCCACTACATCAGCGCCACTTTCTGCCAGTCCCTGTGTAAGAGTACCGATGCCTGGGCCAACTTCCAGTACCTTGTCTTCCGGCGTCAGCTCTGCAGCTTCTACAATGCGGCGTACAATATCCTCATCTATCAAAAAGTTCTGTCCCAGCTTTTTATCTGCACGCAGTTTAAAACGATGCAGAATATGATTAGTTACCTGGGGAGATGCAATTACAGGATTCTTCATAAATCAGCTCTATGCTCCTATCTTCGCTACGGCCGCTTCAAATTCTTCACGGGTAATACCGTAGTTGTTCAATCTTTGTAAAAATTGCTTTGCGTTGCCATAGCCTATACCCAGCTCAGCTCCCAGCTTGGCACGTCTTTCCGCCGCTTCGCCCGCACCGCTGAGTCCGCAGGCAAACATATCCTGCATGGAAAATCTTGCTACCGGCTCAAATTCATGATGGCGCACCTTCGCCAAAGCTTTTAATATCGCCTGCGGCTGCGCCTGTTCTACGCCTACGTCATTATTAGCTGTCGCATCTATTTTAGGTATAAAGGCCTGTCCGGCATTAGGAAATCTTTCCGTCAGATAGCGACGAATACGCTCACCTGCACCATCCGGATCAGTAAGAATGATGATACCGCGCTTTTCGTAGGCAGCGGCAATCTTCTGCAAAGTATACGGCGCCAGCGTAAAACCGCCTGTTTCTATAGTTTCCGCGTCCAGCGCTTTTTTGATGGCTACAGTGTCCATCTTACCTTCTACAACAAGAACTTCTTTCAGCAAAGTGCACCTCAGTCTGCTAAAATATAGATTTCTACATCACGGCGTCCCCACTGCATAGCTCTGTGCCAATCGCTCATAAAGACGTCAATTTTATTGCCCACGATAGAGCCGCCGGTATCACCGGCCATAGCAATACCGTAGCCTGGAATATACATCTTAGTATAATAGGGTATTACTCTTGGATCAACAGCAACAATGCCTTCATAAGGTACTAGGCCAATAGAAGTCATACCACTGCCGCTGCCGCAGTTTACAGTATAGGCAGAAGCCTCTACATACATTTTCTTAGTATAGCGTTTATATCCTTCCGGGGTCTTTACACTCATCGCCATACCTTTTTTCACTATTTTTTTCTCCGGCACCACAATCAGCTCACGGCCCAGCTCCTGGGTTACCGTGCTGCCATCTCTGTCTTTTTTTACTTTAGAGATGACCTTTGCCTTACCGGGACGGCCTTCCGACTGCACCAGACTGCTGCCGAAAGCCATATTCAAATCATCCACATATTCAACCGGAGCTTCTTCCGGCTCTTCGCTGAACACAAATTTTTCGTTGCGGTCAAGCACATAGACCTTCATATCTTCTTTTAATTCAGATGAAGGATCCGGATAGACTCTGCTCTTTTTAGCACTGATGCCAAGGCTTTTCAGAGCTTCGCCTACTGTCGCCTTACTGCTGCGATAAACTGTTTCTTCATTATTCTGGATAACTACAAAGCTTTTTGCTCTGAGCACCTCGATAATACTGCCATCCTGCACATTGCGGTTAACACCCAAAAGACGCCAGCCGTCACCCTGTCCCATGGGCACGCCTGCTTCTTTAATAATATGCTCAGGATTGTCCGTATTGGTACGGATGACCTTTTCCTGACCGTCATATCTGACGGTAACATGTCTGATAATATCAAAACCAGTCAGAAAAGGAACAGCCGTAAGCAACACGATAAGTACTGCCAGACAGTGTCTGGACAGCTGCTGTATATTTTTAAACATAAAAAACCTCCTTATCGGCTATAACATTTTAACATAAATAAAATGTTATAGTCAAATCGACCACTTTTCACACTTTAAGTACTGGCCTAAATGGCGAGGTTTTTCAGCGTTCTATCCCCTATATTTATATAAATATTTTCTGTATAAAAAGTAATTTTCACATTTGCAAAATAAGACAATTTTAATCCAAAAATAAAAAACAGGCAGTTCACACAAATCTGTGACACTGCCTGCATGGCTAAGTTAAATCAGCCTATTTCACGTTCTTTTTCAGTACCGCGTACATTTACCGGTCTGTTCTTTTCGTCAACCATAACTACCTTGGGCACATAGTTTTTTGCTTCTTCTTCGGTCATCATGCTGTATGCAATGATAATAACGGTATCACCGACAACTACCTTACGTGCTGCCGCCCCGTTCAGGCAGATAACACCGCTGCCGCGTTCACCGGCGATAACATAGGTTTCCAGGCGATTGCCGTTATTATTGTCTACAATCTGTACTCTTTCGCCAGGCAGGATACCGGACAATTCCAACAGCTCAGAATCAATAGTGATGCTGCCCATATATTCAAGATTAGCCTCAGTTACGGTAGCGCGATGGATTTTTCCGTGAAACATATTATAAAGCATTATTTTTCCTCCAAAATTACATTATCTATTAAACGAGTAGTACCAAATTTAACCGCCACTGCCAGCAGATTGCTGCCGGTCAGCGGACCGTCAACAGGCTGCAGTTCCGGCAGGCGATAGATTTCCACATAATCAATATCACTCATAGGTTCAGCAGCGATTTCTGCGCGTACTGCTTCTGTCAGTACGGCAGCATCTCTTTCACCTGCAGCAAAGCGTTCCTGAGTTTTTTTCAGGCTGCGGCTCAGTACCAGAGCTGCCTCATGTTCGCTTGCGCTCAGATAAGTATTGCGGGAGCTTTTAGCAAGGCCATCAGCTTCACGCACAATAGGCATAATGCGCAGCTGCAGATTAAAGAATAAATCTTTAACCATGCGTTTCAGCACTTCTACCTGCTGAGCATCCTTTTGTCCGAAATAAGCTCTGTCCGGCTGTGCCAGATTAAAAAGCTTGCTGACAACGGTAGTAACGCCGCGGAAATGAATCGGACGGCTGCGTCCGCACAATACCTTGGTTACATTACCGGTTACTTCTACCCAGGTCATATCTTCACTGGGATACATTTCCTTGGAAGAAGGAGCAAAGACAATATCCGCACCCATGCTTTCCGCCAGCTTGCAGTCAGCATCTAAAGTACGCGGATAAGCTTCCAAGTCTTCGTTAGGACCAAATTGAGTAGGATTAACAAAGACGCTTACTACAACAAAATCATTTTCCATATTAGCAGCCTTGATAAGGGAAGCATGTCCTTCATGCAGCGCACCCATAGTGGGTACCAGACCTATAGTTTTGCCTGCCAGTTTAGCAGCAGCAATTTCTTCACGTAATTCTGCAACAGTCTTTACAAGTTTCATTTCTGCAACAGCCTTTCTTAATATAATTTTTCCAGTACACTGTCATCTATTTTAAAAGTATGCTCCTGAGCCGGGAAGGTACGGGCTTTAACATCGGCAATATACTGTTTTACTGCTTCAACAGTAGTTGTATGCAGATCAGCATATTTCTTGACGAATTTAGGACAGAAGCCGTCCGTAACTCCCAGCAGGTCATTGCATACCAGAACCTGTCCGTCACAGCCATTGCCGGCACCGATACCGATAGTAGCTGCTGTTTTCAGCTCACTGGTAATTTTAGCAGCCAAAGCTGCCGGAACACATTCCAGTACGATAGCAAAAGCACCAGCTGCTTCCAATGCCTTGGCATCGTTAATAATTTTCTGCGCAGCAGCAATATCCTTGCCCTGTACTTTAAAGCCGCCTAACTGATTTACCGATTGCGGTGTCAGGCCTAAATGTCCTACGACAGGAATACCTGCAGCTGTCAGCTTTTCTACCAGCGGGCAAACCTCACTGCCGCCTTCCAGCTTAACAGCGGTACAGCCTGTCTCCTTCAAAAAGCGGGCTGCATTATACATACCATCAACAATACTTGCCTGATAGCTCATAAAGGGCATATCGCCAACTACCAGAGCACGGCTGTTGCCGCGCATAACTGCTTTAGTGTGATGCAGCATTTCTTCCATAGTAACCGGCACAGTGGAGTTATAACCCAGAATAACATTTCCCAGGGAATCTCCTACCAAAATCATATCTACACCGGCTTCGTTAACATTTCTGGACATAGCTACGTCATAGGCGGTAATCATGGTAATGGGCTCGCCCTTCTGCTTCATTTCCTTAATAGTAGCCGTAGTAACTGTCTTAACTGTCATGTTTTTCTACCTCCGGATGCTCCAGCAGCCTTACCAGCTGCTGTGCAGTCTCACTGTCAATAGTACCGTTGGCTGAAGCGAGTCGGACTGCTTCCAGTCCCAGAGAGCAATAGGCAGAAATAACTTCCTGCGGCAGCACCGTTAAATGACCGCTGACCGTAGCACAGTCCCCGCGGGCAATAGGCCCAGTCAAGGCACTGCCTGCAGAAGCAGCCTGCTGCAGATTAGCTGCTGTACCTTTAAACAGCGGCAAGAGTGCCTGCCAGGCAGCATCTTCACTGCCTACCCAGCGTGCCATCAGCTGTTGTCCGATAGCGGCCGCCGCTACCACATAATTGGAACAGAAGCAGGCAGCAGCATGATACAGGCGCCGCTCCTTGGCCGGTACATGAAAAGGTATACCGCCCAGCAGAGCAGCTATTTTTTTTGCTGCTTCTAACGCCTCTGCATCACCATCCACAGCCATATAAACGCCATGCAGTTCTGTAGCTGCACTGACAAAGCTCTGCAAGGGATGACAACTGCCGATAAAGGCTCCCTGCTCTTTAAGCGGCTCCAACACTTCCGTTCCCAGCGAACCGCTGCAGTGCAGAAAAATTTTACCATGCAAAGCATCTGCTCCTGCGGCAGCTAATTGCAGCGCTACCTGCTGTATCAATCTGTCCGGCACGGTAAGCAGCAGAATATCTGCCTGCTGCACCAGCTCTTCATTAGTCAGCAGCTCTGTACCAAAGCGTTTTGCCAGCAGCATGCTTTTCTCTGCATGTGCTGCCGTTATTCCCTGCAGAACACCTGCCTGCTGAAAATACTGCGCCAGACAACAGCCAACTTTACCACCGCCGATTATGCCTGCCTTCATTTGCTCTCCTTTCCGCCGGAACAATAAAAAAGCGCATTCCGACACGGAATGCGCATAAAGATTCTTATTGCGTCTCGTCCCGGTCTGATTAAGATCCAAGCGATTATTGACAAATTTTGTATTGTAAAACCCGGCTTGCCTGATACATTTCCCTGCGGGATAATGCTCAAAGCCAAATTTTACGCTATCATAATAGCATATAAATACCAGCTTGACAAGTAAGCAATGTAATAAATATTACAGTTAAAAATACTGCTAAAAAATTAGTATACATCAATAAATAACAGCATATGCATAAAAATCCTGTAAAATCTGTAAATATCTTTAATGCAGCATACATAATACCTCTTTTCTTATTTAGCACAGCACGTTATAATATGTAGTATATACTAAAGCGTCTTCGAGACGGTCAAAAAATTTTAGGAGGTATGTTTATGTCAGGTTTCCCCCTCATAATAGCTTTCGTCATCGCTATCATCGTGATGATCGTCGCTATTTCCAAGTACAAAGTTCATCCGTTCTTATCCATCATGGGTGTTTCCCTGCTCCTTGGTCTTACTGCAGGTATCCCTCTGGTCAACACTGTTGTTGACGGCAAGCCCGTTCAAGGCATTGTCAATGTTATCGGCGCAGGCTTCTCCGGCACCTTTACCAGTATCGGTATTGTAATTATCTTAGGCGCACTCATCGGCTCCATTCTGGAAAAAACCGGTGCTGCATTAAAGCTGGCTGACATGGTTATCAAAGCAGTAGGCAAAAAACGCCCTGCTCTGGCTATGGAACTTATGGGCTGGGTTGTTTCCATCCCTGTTTTCTGCGATTCCGGTTTCGTTATCCTGAACCCTATTCGTAAATCTCTGGTAAAACGCACCCGTATTTCCAGTGTTACCATGTCCGTAGCATTAAGCGCAGGTCTGTATATTTCCCACGTATTCATTCCGCCTACTCCCGGTCCTATCGCTGCTGCTAACTCTCTGGGTATCGGCAACAACATGCTGCTGGTAATGGGTATGGGCGCTCTGGTATCCATTTTCCCGCTGTTTGCAGGCTATTGCTTTGCTAAATACATCGGTCAAAACGTTAAGGCTGCAGACGACGCTACTCATGAGGAAAACGCTGTATCCTATGAAGAACTGGTTAAAGCTTACGGCAAACTGCCCGGGTCCTTCAACTCCATTGCTCCCATCATCGTTCCTATCCTGCTGATGGCACTTGGTTCTATTTCTGCAATGGCAGGCTGGAAAGGCGGCATCGCTAACCTGCTGAGCTTCCTTGGCACTCCTGTCATGGCACTGGCAGTTGGTACCGTATTTGGTGTTTACCAGCTGGCAAGCGCTAATAAGCTAAAAGAATTCTATGACCTGACCAATGATACCTTAAAAACCGTAGGCCCCATCCTGTTCGTAACCGCAGCAGGCGGCGTACTCGGCAAAATCATCGCTGTTTCCGGTATGGTAGGCTACATTACAGCCAATGCTGAAATTCTGGAAACCATCGGTATCTTCTTCCCCTTCATCCTGGCAGCAATCCTCAAAACTGCTCAGGGCTCTTCTACCGTTGCTATTACTACTACTGCCGGCATTCTGGCGCCGCTGCTGGGCGTACTCGGTCTCGATACTCCGACTATGGCAGCACTCACCGTTATGGCTATCGGCGCAGGCGCTATGACTGTTTCCCATGCTAACGACTCCTATTTCTGGGTTGTTACCAACTTCGGTGAAATGACTCCTGACCAGGGCTACAAAACTCAGACCGTCTGCACCCTGGTACTTGGTATATCTTCCATGGTAGGTATTTTCCTGCTGTCTCTGGTATGCTAAAATAAATAATAATATCGCAATATACTTATGGGCGCAGATCCTGCGCCCATTATTTTACTGTAAAGGAGATTCAATCAATGCATAAATTTATTGTTATCCCCGATTCCTTCAAAGGTACCATGTCCTCCGGCGAGATTTGCCAGATTATGAAAGAAAGCATCCTCAATCACTATCCGCAGGCCGAAGTTACCTGCATCCCCGTTGCTGACGGCGGCGAAGGCAGTGTAGATGCTTTTCTGCAGGCTATGGGCGGCAAGAAAGAATATGTCACCGTCCAGGGGCCTTATGGTGAACCAATCGAAGGATTCTACGGCCTGCTGCCGGACGGAACTGCTATTGTTGAAATGGCAGCAGCAGCTGGTCTGCCTCTTGTCGGCGATAATAAGCATGCGGAAAAAACAACTACCTACGGTGCCGGACAGCTCATGGTTGCAGCAGCTGAAGCAGGCTGCACAAGACTTATTGTAGGCCTCGGCGGCAGCGCTACCAATGACGGCGGCTGTGGTGCTGCAGCTGCAGCCGGTGTACGTTTTCTTGACGCAGCAGGCAATAGCTTTATTCCTGTAGGCGAAACCCTGCACCGCATAGCAGCTATTGATACAACAACTCTGCATCCTGCTTTTCAAACTATCCCCATTATAACCATGTGTGATATAGATAATCCTCTCTGCGGTCCTAACGGCGCCGCTGCTGTCTTTGCTCCCCAAAAAGGTGCTGATGAACAATGTGTAGCCATGCTGGATAAAGGACTGGCTCATATGGCTGCAATCGTCAGCCGCGACCTGCAGCGTGAAATTCTGAACCTGCCCGGAGCTGGCGCTGCCGGCGGCATGGGCGGCGGTATGTGTGCATTCTTTAACAGTACGCTGCAAATGGGTATCGAAACTGTACTTGATGCAGTACAATTTGACGAGTTGCTGCAGGAAGCAGACATGGTACTGAGCGGCGAAGGAAAAATAGACAGCCAGTCCCTGCGCGGCAAAGTCGTTATCGGTGTTGCCCGCCGTACTAAAAAATACGGCGTCCCGCTGCTGGCTATTGTCGGCGACGTAGGCGATGATATCGAAGCTGCTTATGACGAAGGCGTAACCGGTATTTTCAGTATCAACCGCGTAGCGGTGCCCTACAAAGAAGCCCGCTGCCGTGCCCGCAACGACCTTGCCTTAACTGTAGAAAACATCCTGCGCTTTATGAAACATATCCGCAGCAAATAAAAGCAGTACACTAAATACACTCTCAGGCTAACGCATGAGGGTGTATTTTTTATTTTTATCGTTAACCTTTATTTATTTTAAGTTGACATAAGGTTTGCATGTGAGTATACTGAAAGCAATTCGTTAACTTAATATTTCGGAGGGTTGACTATGTATCGAGAACTTACTTTTACTGCTTTTTTAAGTGTACTGATTCTGCTTTCCGGCAGTTTAAAGCTGCCTTCACCTGTCGCCGGAGGAGAATTTCAGCTGTCAGCACCTATCGCCGTGCTTATCTGCGCTTATTTTGGCTTCAAGCGCTATCTTACAGCTGGTATCATCGCCAGTCTGCTGGGCATGCTTTTAGGCACTGCTACAGTCTTTAACGTTATCATCGCCATGGTCTTTCGCTGCATCGCCGGAGCTGTTATCGTCCTGGGACAAAGCTCACTGCCAGCCATCATCATCAGCGGACCTTTGGGAACACTGGCGGCACGCGCCGTCATGGGCAGTATTTTAGATGTAAACTGGCTGCTTTTAGCCACTGCTGCAGCACCCGGCATGCTCTTTACTACCATTGCGGCCGGACTGCTCTACCTGCCCGGCAAAAAATTTTTACACAGCCTGCCAATGCTGCGTTTTTATCTTACCAAGTAAAGGAGTAACAGATAATGACCATGTACAGTATCAAAATGCGCGCCTCTAAAAACAGTTGTCATATTTCCGGCGCAGAAAGAATTATTCCCGCCTCCGCAGTACCGGAAGCGGTTAATCAGCTTACTGACCGTGCTCTGCACCACGCTCTGGGACAGGCAGATTTTGTCAATCTTAAAATCGAAGCAGTAGAAGATAAAGAATTACTGCACCTGCCGGCATTGCCTGTCAGCAGCAGTCCGGCAGCATCCATAGAAGAAAGTTTTACTCTGATGCATAAGATGCTGCAGCAGCTAAATATCAGTAATCCTGTTGTACTTATCGACCTTTTACGCAATACCAGACCTATGCGCGGCGCTATTTTATACGACATTGCTACTGGCAGCCGCCTGGAAGCGGATCAGGAGCGCGGTATTCGCGTTACGTATATGGACGCCGCTCAAAGCGTGCTCAGCAACAGCAAAAATCACTTCCGCGAAGCACTGGTGCTGGCAACTAAGGTTGTTCACACCCCTGGTATGGTAGCTGAAATCTGTATTTCTGATGATCCTGATTACGTTACCGGCTACCTTGCCTCCAAACAGCATGGTTATGTACGCCTTAGCCCGCTGAAAGCAGTAGGAGACAGACACGGCGGCCGTATCTTTATCTTCGACAGCAGCAAGGCCAATCCGCAGACCGCTATCGACTTTCTGGAAAAGCAGAAGATACTGGTAGACGGCATCCCTGCCGCCGCTGCCCCTGTTAACATGCACGCAGAACTAAAACATAAACTGCAGCAGCTGAAACAGGAAAATCTCTATCGCAGCATGCGTACTATGGACAGTCAGCAAAGCAGCCACGTAACTATGGACAATAAAGATATGCTGCTGCTTTCCTCCAACAGCTATCTGGATCTGGCGGCAGCACCGGCAGTAAAGAAAGCCGCCGCCAAGGCAGCTCTTGACTGGGGGGCAGGCAGCGGCGGCAGCAGGCTTACTACCGGCACCATGAAGTTGCACGAGGAGCTGGAAAATGCCTTAGCCCGTTTTAAGCATACGGAAGCAGCTCTGCTCTTTAATACCGGCTATATGGCTAACCTTGGCATCATCAGCGCCCTGGCAGATAAAGAAAGCATTATTTTCAGCGATGAATATAATCACGCCAGCATTATCGATGGCTGCCGCCTCAGCGGAGCAAAAATCGTAATCTACAAGCACAATGATATGAACGACCTGGCGCAGAAGCTGCAGCAAAACCCCTGCAGCAAAGGACTGATAGTCAGCGACGCCGTATTCAGCATGGATGGCGATATAGCCAACCTGCCGCAGCTGACAGAACTTGGTAAACGCTACGGCCTGCTAACCATGGTAGACGAAGCGCATGCTACCGGCGTTATCGGTGCTTCTGGTAAAGGCATCTCCGAATACTATAATTACGGCTGCCAGGCAGATATTACCATGGGTACGCTCAGTAAAGCGTTGGGCTCTGAAGGCGGCTTTGTCTGTGCAGACAGACTGATTATCGATTATCTGGCTAATAAAGCCCGCAGCTTTATTTTCTCTACAGCTCAATGTCCTGCTGCTTTGGGAGCAGCCCTGAAAAGCCTGCAGCTTCTGGAAGCTCAGCCAGAAATGGTACAAAGACTGCAGCACAATATCCGCTTTTTCTGCCGCTGCTTGCAGGAAGAAGGCATTGAAGCAGCGTCTGAAACAGCCATTATTCCCATCATTATTGGTGATGAAGCTACAACTTTAAATATCGCCCAGGAACTGTATGAACAGGGTATCCTCATTCCTGCTATCCGCTATCCTACTGTTGCCAAAGGAACTGCACGCCTGCGCGCTGCCTTGATGTCCACTCATACGGACGCAGAGCTTAGACAGGCAGCCAAAGCAATCAGTACAGCAGTACATAAATACAGAAAATAAGGTAAACTATTTTTTATTTAAGGTTGACAATAAGATATAACAGTCGTATACTTGCCTTATGTTAACTATATAACAAAAGAGGTTTACTTATGAAATATCCGCCTACCACTGCCAACAAAACCCATCAGCTCATCTTGATGGCCTTCTTTACCGCTCTTATCGCTATCGGAGCTTTTATCAGAATTCCCGTCCCTGTGGTACCTTTTACCCTGCAATTTCTGTTTACCACCATGGCAGGAATGCTTTTAGGCCATAAGCTTGGCGGTGCCAGTGTACTGGTCTATATTGCACTGGGACTGTTGGGCCTGCCTATTTTTGCTTCCGGCGGCGGTCCGGGCTATATCTTTAACCCAAGCTTCGGTTATCTGATTGGCTTCTGGCTGGGCGCAAAGATTACGGGAGTCATTGCTTACGGCAGCGACGGACAACCCGGCTTTAAACGTCTGTTAGCAGCGTCTTTCAGCGGACTTGCCGCTGTCTATGGCTGCGGTATGCTTTATTATTACATCATCGGCAATTACGTCATCAATCAGCCCATAGCCCTGTGGCCGCTGTTTCTGTACTGCTTTCTGCTGGCAGTTCCCGGCGACATCGTGCTGTGCATAGCAGCCTCCTTCTTAGGCCAAAAGCTGATTCCTGTTGTAAACAAATAATAATCTGAAGGTGAAAACAATGAGTAAAGGTCTTTTCATTACCGCCACCGGTACCGATATCGGCAAAACCTATGTTACCGGCCTGCTGGTCAAAAAACTGCGCGACGCTGGTTTAAATGCCGGATATTATAAGGCAGCGCTCAGCGGCGCAGAAGAAACTTCCTCCGGCCTGCTTCCCGGCGACGCAGACTTTGTCGCACGTACCGCCAACCTGCCGGAACGTCCGGAGCAGCTGGTATCTTATATTTACTGTACTGCTGTTTCTCCCCATCTGGCAGCACAGCTGGAAGGAAATCCCGTGGAAATCAGTAAAGTCAAAGCGGATTTTCAGCAAGCACTTGCCAGCTATGATTATCTGACTATGGAAGGCAGCGGCGGTATTGTCTGCCCTATCCGCTGGGACGAGCAGAAGCTGATGCTGGAAGATATCATCAAAGAGCTGGGACTTGGTACTTTGGTTATCGCCAACGCAGCGTTGGGCTCCATTAACGCCTGCGTACTGACGACCTTTTATCTGCAGCAAAAAAATATACCTGTCCGCGGCATTATTCTGAATAACTTTGATGCTGACGATACCATGCAGCAGGATAATAAAAAAATGATTGAAGCACTCAGCGGCGTACCCGTTATCGGCTGTGTTCCATGCGGAGCAGCTGAGCTTGACATAGATGTAAAGCTTCTGCAGTCGCTTTATCACACACCGGAGGAAAGGAACTGATATGATGAATACTCAGGATTTAGCAGCAAGGGATCTTGCCCACATCTGGCATCCCTGTTCTCAAATGAAAGACTACGAAACACTGCCGCCCATTATCGTCGACCATGCGGCAGGCTCCTACCTTTACGATACAGACGGCAACAGTTATCTGGATATTATCAGCAGCTGGTGGTGCAACCTGCTGGGGCACTGCAACCCGGATATCAATACAGCCATCAAAAAGCAGCTGGATACGCTGGAACATGTTATCTTTGTTAATTTCTCCCATGAGCCTGCTATTAAGCTGTGCGAAGAACTGAGCAAGGTAGTACCTCAGGGACTTACCAAATTTAATTTTTCCGATAACGGCTCTGCTTCTGTTGAAATAGCGCTGAAAATGGCTTTCCAATATTTCTATCAGACCGGCCATCCGGAAAAGAAACGCTTCATGTGCCTCAGCGAAGGCTATCACGGCGAAACTATCGGCGCACTTTCCGTAGGCAGCATGGATTTATTCGCACAAATCTACAAGCCGATGATGATGGATAACATCCATGTACAAGCTCCGGATTGCTACCGCTGCCCCTTTAAGCAGAACCGTGAAAGCTGCCAGTGCGAATGCTTTAAATTTGCTGAAGAAACCTTTGCCAAACATGCCCACGAAACAGCTGCCATCATTGTTGAACCGCTGCTGCAGGGCTGCGCCGGTATGCGTATTTATCCTCCGCTGTACCTGCAGAAACTGCGCAAACTGTGCGATGCTTACAATGTACTGCTGATTGCCGACGAAATTGCTACCGGCTTTGGCCGCACCGGTAAGATGTTTGCCTGTGACCACGCAGGTATTACCCCCGACCTGATGTGCATCAGCAAAGCTCTTACCGGCGGCTATATGCCTATGGCAATTACCGTAACCACAGAAAAAATCTTCGCAGCTTTCTACGACGATTACAATAAAGGCAAGGCCTTTATGCACAGCCATACCTACAGCGGCAATCCGCTGGGCTGCGCTGCCGCACTGGCTGTGCAAAAGATTATGCGCGAGCAGCATATTCTGGAACAGGCACAGGAAAAGGCCGGCTACTTTACTGCCGCCCTGCAGGAAACCTTCGGTAATCATAAGAATATCGGTGAAATACGCCATATAGGTCTGATTAACGCTATGGAGCTTGTTACAGATAAAGAGAAGAAAACTCCTTTCGACAGTAAGCTGCGTATCGGCTACGAAATCTATAAAAAGGCACTGACTCATGGACTGCTGCTGCGTCCTTTAGGCAATGTACTCTATTTCAATCCGCCGCTTAATATCGAAAAGCAGGATCTTAATAAAGCCATAACCATCTGCAAACAGTCTATGGATGAAATTTTAGGCTAAACAAAAAGACTGACAGTTTAAAAACTGCCAGTCTTTTTTATTTATCTTTTTCACCGCAACAGGAAGCACAGGCAGCTGTCATACTGCACTCAGGAACAATGCCCTGTTCCTGCAATTGCGTACTGCCCCAGTTATACATAGCCTGCAGAATAGGAAACAGACTGTTGCCCTTTTCCGTCAGGGAATATTCTACCTTTGGCGGCACCACCGCATATACTTTGCGAATAAGCAAGCCATCCTGCTCCAGTTCCCGCAGCTGCTGAGTCAGCATCTTGGCTGTAGCCTCAGGTACTAGTCTTCGCAGCTCATTAAAGCGCAGCACCCTGCCGGATAGATGCCACAGCAGCAGTGCCTTATATTTTCCGCCGATAAGATGCAGTGTAGCCGCTACCGGGCAATGAACATTGCTGATTTTCTCCGTCATAATTATCCCTCTTTTACAGTATCTTTTTAGATACTATCTTACTAAATAGTGCATTCTTGAAGAAAAAATACTTTCTTTTATATAATGATAACAGGACGATATTACCCCGTCAATTATCTTAAGGAGTATCACTATGCGTAAGGAAATATATAATATCACCGGCATGAGCTGCTCTGCCTGCTCTGCCCGTATCGAAAAGGTCGTAGGCAAGCTGCCGGGAGTAGAACAGCTAAGTGTTAACCTGCTGAAAAACAGTATGACAATAACCTACGACGAACAGCAGCTGCAGTCAGATAAAATCACTGCCAAAATTGCCGCGCTTGGTTTCGGCGCTTCGCTTAAAAACCAGCCGCAGCGCCAGACTCCTGCACAGCCAACTGAAGACGAAGCTTTAGCATTGCGCCGCCGCTTTGCTTACTCTCTTATCTTTGCTCTGCCCCTGTTTTACATCTCCATGGGCAGAATGTACAGCTGGCCGCTGCCGGAAATATTATCAGGCGAGGCAAATGTTCTTATTAATGCTTTAACTCAAATGCTGCTGACTCTGCCCGTCCTCATCCTGGGACGCAGCTATTTCCAGCACGGTTTTGCCAATTTGCTGCACCGCGCACCTAATATGGATTCGCTCATCGCGTTAGGCTCTTCTGCTTCTTTTATCTATGGTCTGTATATCATCTACAAAATGGCCTGGCTGCTGGGCCATGGCCAGTTACAGGCTGCTGCGCATACTTCCCATCATCTTTATTTTGAATCGGCGGCGATGATTGTTACCCTGATTACATTAGGAAAATTTCTGGAAGCACGCGCTAAAAAGAAAACCTCAGCCGCTATTACCGGACTGATGCAGTTAACTCCCAAAACAGCTTTAGTAGAGCGGCATGGTTTGCAGGGTGAAATACCTCTGGAAGAAGTCATAAATGGTGATATTCTTATTGTTAAAGCCGGTGCTTCTGTTCCTGCCGACGGCATTATCATCGAAGGCTATGGTTCTGTGGATGAATCTGCTATCACCGGTGAAAGCCTGCCGGTTGATAAAGGCGTAAACGCTAAGGTTATCGGCGGTACTATTAACAAAAATGGCTATTTTAAAATGCAGGTTACTGCCGTAGGCGAAAACACCGCCTTAGCTCGCATTATCAGCCTGGTAGATGAAGCAACCTCTTCCAAAGCACCTATCGCACGTTTAGCTGATAAAATCAGCGGCATTTTGGTACCGGTAGTTATACTTATTTCAGTTCTTACTGCTATTTATTGGCTTTTGAGCGGCGCAGGCAGCGAATTTGCTTTTACGGCAGCTGTTTCCGTACTGGTTATCTCCTGCCCCTGTGCTCTTGGGCTTGCCACCCCTACCGCCATTATGGTAGGCACTGGCAAAGGCGCTACTGCAGGCATCCTGATAAAATCCGCTGCTGCTTTGGAAACTACCCACAGCATCGACACCATTATTCTAGACAAAACTGGTACTATTACTCAGGGCAAACCAGAAATTACTGATATTATTCCCTGCTCCGTCAGCGAAAATGACTTACTGTCTATGGCAGCTGCCTTGGAGAAACTATCAGAGCATGCTTTAGGTGTTCCCATTATCAATGCCGCTGCAGACAAAAATCTTTCACTGCCGCAGGCTTGCAACTACCATTTATTACCAGGCCAAGGTATTACTGCTACTATTAACGGCAAAACCTGCTACGGCGGCAATCAGCTGCTGATGGACAGCGCAGGTATAGATACCTCGCCATTACAGCAGCAAGCTCAAGAACTGGCACAGAATGGTAAAACGCCGCTCTTTTTTGCGCATGACAACCAGCTTCTCGGACTTATTGCCGTAGCAGATACCGTTAAAGCAACCAGTACTGCAGCCATAGACCAGCTGCAGCAAATGGGACTTGCAGTTATCATGGTTACCGGTGATAATGAAATAACTGCTCAGGCTATCGGCAGAAACACTCATATTAAACAGGTTGTTTCCGGTGTGCTGCCGGAAGACAAAGAAAAAATCGTCCGCCAGCTGCAGGAACAAGGTCATAAGGTAGCCATGGTCGGTGACGGTATCAACGATGCTCCGGCCTTAACACGTGCAGACGTTGGTATCGCTATCGGCGCAGGTACGGATATAGCCATAGAAGCAGCTGATATCGTCTTAATGAAAAGCGATTTACAGGACGTACCTAAAGCCATCAGCCTCAGTAAAGCTGTAATCAAAAATATCAAAGAAAACCTGTTCTGGGCCTTTTTCTACAACGCTATTGGTATTCCCGTAGCAGCAGGCTTATTTTACAGCAGCTTTGGTCTGTTGCTTGACCCTATGCTGGCTGCCGCTGCCATGAGCTGCAGTTCTGTTTCCGTAGTCAGCAATGCCCTGCGGCTGCGTAACTTTAAATTCAACTAAATACAGAAAAGAGGTCATCATTATGTACAAAACTATTTCTATTGAAGGTATGCACTGTCAACACTGCTCTGCCGCTGTCACCAAAGCTTTAGAATCTCTGCCCGGTACCAGCAATGTAGCTGTAAGCCTGGAAAAAGGCCAGGCTCAGCTGGAAACAGGCACTAACAGCGACGCTGCCCTGCGTGAAGCTATTGAAGACATCGGTTTTGATGTTACTGCAATCAAATAACACGAAAAATAAAAACAGCCTTAGAAATCTAAGGCTGTTTTTTTATATGCTGTTTAATCAGTAAGCTGACATTTGCGTTCCAATACTTTAACGAAATACAGATAACTGCCAAACAGGAACAATGAACTACTGATCCAGGCAATAGGCTCTGCCAGACAAATACCTATATAGCCAAGCATATCACCTAAATAAATGGCTGACAGCGTACGCATAATCAGCTCAATAACACCGGAGCACATAGGAATCATTGCAATGCCCATACCCTGTACTGCGTTGCGGAAAATAAAAATCTGACTCAGGAAGAAATAACAGGGCACCGTATACAGGATATACAGCCGCGCTGCTTCCAAGACCTCTTCATGCGGATGATCCAAAAAGATGCTGATAACCTCTCGACCGAAAGCAAAAAGCAGTATTGCTGCCACTAAACTGAAAGCCAGTGCCAGCATAGAGCATTTTCTTACTGCCTCTCTAATTCTGTCAAAACGGCGGGCGCCAAAGTTCTGCGCTGTAAAGACAGCCATGGCAATGCCAAAAGAAATCATAGGCTGCAGCGCCAGCTGCTCTACGCGGATAGCTGTCGTAAAACCGGCAATCATATCGGCACCAAACTTATTGCAGACAGCCTGTAAAAAGATAATACCAAAGCCCAGTACGGAAAACTGCACAGCCATCGGCAGACCCATGCGCAGATGCTGCCACAGCTCATATCCTGTCAGCTGAAAATCATGACGTTTGATATGCAGTTGCGGAAACTTCTTATAAATATAAAGAACGCACAGCACAGCTGATATTGCCTGGGCAATAACAAGAGCAATAGCACTGCCAGGCACACCCCAGCCAAACCACAGGATAAATACCAATGCCAGCACGATATTTACCAGTGAAGAAATTATCAGGAAATACAACGGAGTCTTGCTGTCACCTAATGAGCGCATAACGCCGGAAAGCAGGTTGTAAGCCATCATGGCTACGATACCATCCGTAATAATCATCACATAACTGCGGGCATCAGCAGCCAGTTCCGGCGGTATATTCATCAAAACCAGCACCGGCTCAATAATAAGATGCATAATCAGCATAATCAGTACCACGAAGCAACCGCTCAAAAAGATACTGGTAGCTATGCTGCGCCGCATGCCATCCATGTCACGAGCGCCATAGCGCTGTCCTGTTACTACGGTAAAACCGTTGCTGAGACCAATAGTGAGCACTACCTGCAGCATAAACAGCGGTGAAATAGCGCCTACTGCCGCTAATGCATCTACACCAATCGTGCGTCCGACAATAATAATATCGGCAATATTGTACAGCTGCTGGAAAATATTACCAATCAGCAGCGGTACCATAAACGGCAGAATTAGCTTTAAAGGCTTTCCTTCTGTCATATTAGTCAACATGAAAACTCACCTCACAAACAACTTACTGACTGATTAGTCATCATTATAACATAACAAAAAAAAATCTTCATGTCTATTTGCACAAAAAAATGTATGCGGAAAATAAATTCCGCATACATTGTGAACACAAATTTATTCTTTTACTACACGGTTGCTGATCTTGCCGATACCTTCGATTTCTACGGTAACTTCGTCACCCTCGCTCATGGTACCGAAGCCCATCGGCGTACCGGTTAATACCAGATCACCTGCATCTAAAGTCATGTTCTGAGAAATATAGCTTAAGATTTCAAACGGGCTGTATACCATATCACTGGTACGCGCCTGCTGTTTCAGCACACCGTTAACCCACAGCTTGATTTCCAAATCATTGGGATTGAGGTCTGTTTCCAGCCACGGTCCCAGCGGGCAAAAAGTGTCAAAGGATTTGCAGCGCAGCCACTGACTTTCTTTTTTCTGAATATCGCTGGCAGTAATATCATTAGCACAGGTATAACCAAGAATATACTTATGCACGTCCTCAGTCTTAACATTTTTCATACGCTTTTTGATAACGATGCCAAGTTCAGCACCATAGGCCAGCTCCTGTACCTGCCGCGGCCAAATGATATTTTCACCGGTACCGACAACGGTATGTGCCGCCTTGGCAAACAGCGCAGGTTCCTGCGGTACACTGAAACCACATTCATCAGCATGCGCCTGATAATTAAAGCTTACACAGATAATCTGCTTTGGTACACAGGGAGCCAAAAGCTGTACATCATCCAGCGCAAAGATTTCATCAGTAATACGCCAGTAGGTATCAAGGCTGCCATAGACACAGCGGATGATTTTACCATCAATAAAGCCTATATGTTTCGCGCCTGTTTTTTTATCTGTAAATCTTACGCATCTCATTTAAACTTCCCCCATTAAATACATTTTTCTCTCTTTAAAATAAACCGGCTGCAGTCCTGCCTTCTGCGCCAGCATCAGCGCCGTATCCAGTCTGCGTCCCACATGTTCACTATAATGAGCATCGCTGCCTATTGTACAATAACGCCCGCCCATCTGCTTATAGCGCTGATAAATCGCCAGCAACGCCTCACAGGCCTGCGCGTCATCAAGACGGCGTGTATTTATTTCCATCGGCTTATTTCTTTCAATTAAAGTAAGAAACAGCCTGTCAAAAAGCTCCTGCTCTTCTTCCAGCCGCAGTTCCTTATCTGCGTAAGGCCAGTAGCGGCAGATATAATCAATATGAGCAAAAGAATCAAAATTTTGATGATTTTCCACACAGGTAATAGCATCTGTAAGAAAAGCTTTGACAACCTCTGCCTTGCTGCGTCCCTGATAAAAGGTACGTTCATAAATATCCTGCCGCTGTACACAGTGGATGGAGCCTAAGACAAAATCAAAGGGATGGCCTGCTGCTACCTTATCATCTGCAGCAGCTGTATGCACCTGCATACCTATCTCGATACCCGTCAAGATTTTCTCATTGCGCAGCTTGCCTGTCACAGAAAAATATTCATCTATATCAAAAATAAACGCATCCGGATTAGTCGGATAATCATAATCCCAATGCTCAGTAAAGACAATACCTATATTCTGACTTTCTGCTGCTGCAACAGCGTCATCAAATTCCATGTGGCTGTCGCAGGAATAATTACAGTGCATATGTGTATCAAATATCATGCAGATTACCTCTTTCCACGATTTTTATTTTACCAAATAGAACAGGAAAAGAAAACAGGCAGCAGCGTCAGTACAAAATATTTTAAAATTATTTTACGAATTAAAAATCCTCTGGCTACAGCCAGAGGATTTTTCTTATTTATTTCTTTTTCAGACTAATCAAGGTACCATCCGGCTTAAATTCCGCACCGTATTCTTCACGTTCACTTTCAGCATCAATTAAAACGCTCCATTCGCCATTCCAGAAACGATATACCGCCGTTTGTTCAACTTTAACGTCTTTTTTATCTTTTACCTTTTCAGAAAAAGTCTTATAAATTTCCGGTAATTTTTCAAAATGTAAATCTGCCATAGGAATAACATTATCAGCCATATTGCCGTCGCCAGTTATTTTTACCGGCGCACCATCGCTCCAGCTGCCATTTCTGTATTCATAACGGTCAACGTCTTCAGTCCCAGGCTTAAGGATGTCTATTACAATGAAATTACCGCCATGATCCTTACTGTTAACTACAGTGACATCCTGAAAAACCATAAGCTTCTTACCTTTAAACTCAGGCTTTTCCTGTAATTGCCCCATAATCTTTTCCATAGCTCCTGCATCAGTAAAAATGTTACTACTGCTTCCGCCGCCTCCGCAGGCTGTAACGACCATCATAACCAACAGCATCAACAAACCTACTAAGATTTTTTTCATAATAACGACCTCCTTACATATATTTTGTTAAGCTCATTGTAGCATATCTGTATCATAACAACAATATTTATTAAATAATAAAAGCCGCCTCGGTATTTATACCGAAACGGCTGAGTATTTATATTATATTTTACACATTGAAACGGAATTCAACTACGTCGCCATCCTGCATAACATAGTCTTTGCCTTCCAGACGTACCAGGCCTTTTTCACGGGCAGCTGCCTTGCTGCCGCATTCAACCAGGTCTTTAAAGGAAACTATTTCCGCACGGATAAAACCGCGTTCAAAGTCAGTATGAATCTTGCCTGCTGCCTGAGGAGCCTTAGTGCCACAGGTAATAGTCCAGGCACGGGATTCCATTTCGCCGGCAGTCAGATAAGTCATCAGGCCCAGCAGTTTAAAGCCAGCTTTGATTAAGCGGTCCAGACCAGCTTCCTGTAAGCCTGCCATTTCCAAAAATTCCTTTGCTTCGTCAGCAGGAAGTTCAGCAATCTCGCTTTCCATTTTTGCAGAAATAACGATAACTTCTGCGCCTTCTTCAGCAGCATATTTGCGTACTGCTTCTACATGCGGGTTGCCGGAAGCATCGCCTGCTTCTTCTTCAGATACGTTGGTAACATACAGTACCGGTTTCAAAGTCAGCAGATGCAATTCTTTAAGGAATTCACATTCTTCTTCAGTCAATCCCTGGCGGCGTGCAGGCACAGCCTCACCTAATCCTGCCAGAACTTTTTCCAGTGCTGCTTTTTCCAACGGCACTTTCTTGTCGCCGGTTTTAAGCAGTTTTACAATGCGCTCCATGCGTTTTTCTACGGTTTCCATATCAGCCAGGCACAGCTCGGTATTGATAATTTCAATATCGCGCAGCGGATTGATGCTGCCTTCTACGTGGGTAATATTGCCATCTTCAAAGCAGCGTACCACCTGAGCGATAGCATCAACCTCGCGGATATGCGCCAGGAACTTATTGCCCAAGCCTTCGCCTTTGGAAGCACCTTTAACCAAACCGGCAATATCGACAAAGCGCATTGCTGCCGGTACAATTTTCTTGGAATGGAACATATCACTCAGTACCTGCAAACGTTCATCAGGTACATCTACTACGCCAACATTAGGCTCAATAGTACAGAAAGGATAGTTGGCAGCTTCTGCGCCAGCTTTAGTAATAGCATTAAACAGGGTGCTCTTGCCTACGTTAGGCAAACCCACAATACCGACTTCTAAATTAGTGCTCACTCTTATCGCTCCTTACAGCAGTCATTTCTCAATAATGAAATATTTATATCTTATAGTATTTTACAATAACTGCAGTTTTTATGCAATTATCTTGCTCTATTACCCGGGAAATTATCGCAGCAGCTCTGCAAAATGCCACAGCAGACGCAGCCCGTAGAAAATAAGCACAACGCCGCAGATTCTGTTAATATTCTTTAAGACATTGCTGCTTAAACGCCCGCCAACAAAATGTACTACACTGGCTAAACTCATAAACCATAAACAGGAGGCACTCACTACGCCAGCGATAAAATATTCTCTGCCACCTTCACTGCAGGAAGCCTGCGCCGCTCCTAATAGCAAAGTACCGTCAATTACAGCCTGAGGATTAAACCAGGTCACAGCACAGGCCGCAGCCGCTGTCTGCAGCCAATTTCTTTCTGCAGTCTGCGTAAGCTCTACCTCCTGAGTACGAGCAAGTCCCCAGCCTATCTTCACTACAGCCAAGCCTCCAACCAGCAAAAGTACTAACTGCAGCCATAAAAATTGCTGCAGCAACAGGCCTATGCCCAAAAAACACCCTAAAGCTAAGGTAATGTCAAAAAAGATAACTGTTCCGGCCGTAAGCAGCGCCTGCTGCAAAGTTCCTGCCGCTGCCGTATTGATAACAAACAGATTCTGCATACCAATGGGCGCAACATAGGCCAAGCCTAATATCAGACCCTGTAAATAATCACTCATCTTGATGTCCGCCTTTATTTTTATTGCCCTGCGTCAGCTTATAAATAATCTGTGCCAGTAAGCCCTGTTCATTTTCCGACAGCAGCAAACCTGCCAGCGTCAGCAGCATGCCAGTCCACAACAGCGGCGTTAATGGTTCTGCCAGTACAATATGTGCTGTAAGCACAGTAATCAGCGGCGAAAGATAGATATAAGCAGCTGTTTTAGTAGCACCAATAGTCTTTACAGCATAGTTCCAGGTAACAAAGCAGGCTGCCGATGCGCCCAGGCCTAAAAATAACAGATTCCCCATATTCACCGGTTTTAAATAACAGGCTGTTTTAAACGAAGTATCAAAGACAAACAGAAATGGCAGCATAAATAACAGCCCCCAGCCAAAAATAACCCTCGTCGACTGAATAACATTAAAGTTATAACTGCCGATTATTTTACTGAAAACAGAATAAAAGCCCCAGACGCATACCGCCATAATAGTCAGAAAATCCCCTAATGGATTGAGCATCAGACTGCGTCCGTTAAAAACAATGCAGACAATACCTGCCAAAGCAAAAAGAAAGCCCAGAAAAAAGCTTTTATGCAGACGCTCACCCTGCAGGAATTTCTGTGCCAGCATAGCCGTAATAAACGGTATACAGGTCGTTATAACCGCTGCGTTAGAAGCAGTTGTATATTTCAGCGCAAAATTTTCCAGCAGAAAATACAGAGTAATGCCACTGATACCGGCACAAATAAATATTCTACGCTGCTGCCAGTTAAGGTGCAGACGCTGCGGCCGCAGCAGCCACAGCACTATAAACCCCAGTAAGAAGCGTGAAAAAAGAATCTCCAGCGGCTGAAAATCCTGCAAGAGTACCTTAGTAGAAATAAAAGTGGTACCCCATAAAAATATTGTAAATAATGCGGCCATATGACCCTGCAAAAGCTTTCTACTATGCATAAACATATCCTCTCATAAATGCTGCTAGCCTTACGCTATATTTGACAATCATTACCTGCAGCAATACAATAATCAATAATAACTGCTTAATTTATAAAAACGGAGTAATTTATGAATAACTTAAATAATAAAAAACTGACCGTATTAGCTCTGCTGTGTGCCATGGCCTATCTGCTCATGGTTACTATTAAGATTCCAATCATTCTTTTCCTCAAATATGAGCCTAAGGATATCATTATCACTTTAGGCGGCTTTCTGTATGGCCCTGCCGCCTCTGTTATCATTTCCAGCGTTGTTTCCGTACTGGAAATGTTCACCGCCAGTGATACCGGCATCATCGGTCTTATAATGAACATCCTGGCCAGCTGCAGTTTTGCCTGCACGGCAGCCTGGATTTATCATAAAAATCCTTCGCAGCGCAGTGCTTTCTTCGGCCTGCTTGCAGGTACTGCCTGCCTCACCGTAACAATGCTGGTCTGGAACTATATCTTCCTGCCTATCTTCCTGCACTTTCCGCGAGCCGAAGTTGCCAAGCTGCTTTTTCCTGCCATCCTTCCTTTTAACCTGCTGAAAGGCACACTGAATACGGCACTGATTCTTTTACTGTACCGCCATGTACTCAAAGCCTTGGAAAACAGTGGTCTGCTGCCTGTTTCCAGTCAAAAACCTGCCGACAAAAACTGGCTGACAGTAGCAGCAATATTTCTTTTGCTGACCTGTTTATTAGTTACTGCCGCTCTGCACGGCTGGCTGTAAAAAAAGACTGCCTTACGGCAGTCTTTTTTATTTAATGCTGCATCAGTTTATTCGCAAAATTACGCATTGCCTGGTTAGGAGCCTGTTTAAAATCTGCAGGCGGCAAAGCAAAAGCTTTTTCAGCATCAACAGTCTCACTGCATTCTACCACATCAAAACGAGGCAGATAGCTTACTTCATAGCCTTTCCAGTTTTCGGTATCCTTTTCAAAGTAGAAATACAGTTCGTTGCTGCCTCTGGTTACCTTATCGTAATCAAAGCCAGTTACATTATCATAACCGCCTTCCGGTCTGTTGGCAAACCAGCTGATCAGAGTTTCAGCAAAAGGCTTGCTCATACCCGGCAATTCCGGCAGTCTGTCATAAGTTTTGTTGGCATAGTCAATAGTATACCAGTAACCGCCTTTAACAAAGGTATTGCTGTTGCTGACTACTTTGCCTTCACCGTCAGTAATAATAACATGCTCAGCATTGATACCGTTCATCTCATTGTATTCTGTACGGATATTGCGCACTCTCTGTGCCGCAGGCAGATTATTATAAGCTTCCGGAGTAAGCACATCAGCCATATCTATCTGCTGCTTAACAACCAGGTGCACAGGGTGCTTATCACTGTTCAAAGTACTGCCCAGCAGCTTAAAAGTGCGCTGACCGGGATTATAAGCTAATGCCACAGCACTGCAGAGTATTGTCAGCAGGCAGGCTAACATAAAAACCACTAAGGACTTTTTCATTGGTATCACCTCATTTTCAATATATTACTATTATACCATATTGTCATTCCATACTGTAAAGCAAAATACACCTCTGAAGTCCTTTTCAGAGGTGTATTTACTATTTCACTGTGCACTTTTGACGATTGCCTTAACCGCCTTTTCAAACTTGGTGCGGGAAATCATAACAAAATGTCCGCAGCCACAGCATTTCATACCGAAATCCATACCTGTACGCGTAATTTCCCATTCATTACTGCCGCATGGATGGGCTTTCTTCATGCTTACCACGTCGCCGACATGGAAAACAGTTCCTTTGAGCATCAGTCGTCAACACCCTCAAAGGTCATAATATCCGTAACGGAATAACCAGCCTCACGGATTTGTTCAATAATACCCATGCCATGATTAGCCAGATCAGCGCGGATAGTTACTTCTGCACTACCGTTTTGGTTCTGTTTGCTGACAATGGAAATGATATTGATATTATTTTCCTTAAACAGGTTACTTACTTCGGCAATAACACCTACCTTGTCGGTAGCGTCAAAGGTAATACGGGTACAGCTGCGGTCCATACTCATGATTTCTACAAAAGCACGGAACAGATCATTTTGAGAAATGATACCGCACAGTTTATTATTTTCGTCAACTACCGGCAGAGCATTAACTCTATGCTTGTACAGCTTATAAGCAACATATTCGATAGTGTCATCCGCATTAACGGTAACAACAGTTCTGCTCATAATATCTTTTACTTTTAAACGTCCCAGCAGATAATTAGCTTCATAACGGGACAAGGTGCTGGCATCACTGGGTGACGCACGGCCGATATCGTCAATAGTAATAATACCGCGTACACGTCTGATATCATCTACTACCGGGATGCTGACAAAACCATTGCTGCGCATCAATTCACGAGCTTCCAGCATGGATTGGTCTTCACTTACTGTAATGACAACGGGAGTCATAAATTCTTTTACTAACATTTTTTCACTCTCCTTATCAGCCGCCGAGATATGCCTTGCGCACTGCTTCGCTGCTTGCCAGCTCCTGTGCCGTACCGCTCAGAGTGATGCGTCCTGTTTCCAGAACATAGGCCTTATCGGCAATGGACAGGGCCATATTTGCATTCTGTTCTACCAAAAGTACGGTAGTACCGCTGGCATTGATTTCTTTTATTATATTAAAAATTTCTTTAACAAGCAACGGTGCAAGACCCATGGAAGGTTCATCCAACAGCAGCAGCTTCGGACGGCTCATCAGCGCGCGTCCCATAGCCAGCATCTGCTGTTCACCACCGGACAAAGTACCGGACAGCTGATTTTTACGTTCTAACAGACGCGGAAATTTATTAAATACATCTTCCAAATCCTTGGCAATACCATCTTTATCTTTACGCAGATAAGCACCCAGCTCCAGATTTTCCATGACTGTCATGTTGGCAAATACATGACGGCCTTCCGGAACCTGGCATAAGCCTAAGCTTACAATCTTATGAGCAGGCATGCCGGAAATATCACGGTCTTCATAAATAATGCGTCCGGTCTTAGGTTTCATCAAACCGGAAATAGTACGCAGTGTAGTAGATTTGCCTGCACCGTTAGAGCCTATCAGCGCAACTATCTCACCGTCAGGTACATTCAGGCTGATGCCTTTGATAGCGTGGATAGCGCCGTAATAGACATTGATATCTTCAACTCTTAACATCAGTTGATTACCTCCTCGCCTAAATATGCCTCAATTACACGGCTGTTATGCTTGATTTCATCAGGTGTGCCTTCTGCAATCTTACAGCCATATTCCAGTACGTAGATACGTTCACAAACACCCATAACAAGGCCCATATCATGCTCGATGAGCAGAATGGAAAGCTTAAATTCATTACGAATCCAGCGAATCATTTCCATCAGCTCTTTGGTTTCCTGCGGATTCATACCGGCAGCAGGTTCGTCCAAAAGCAAAAGCTTCGGCTCAGTTGCCAATGCACGGGCAATTTCCAGACGACGCTGCTCACCATAGGGCAGGTTTTTAGCCGTTTCATAAGCCTTATGCTCCAGGTGGAAGATTTTCAGCAAATCCAGTGCTTTTTGAGTAATAGCATCTTCTTCATGCAGATACTTACCAGTACGAAATACAGCATCAACAAGATTATAGGAAACGTGCATATTATAGGCAATCTTTACATTGTCAATAACGCTGAGCTCGGAAAACAGACGGATATTCTGGAAAGTACGCGCCATACCCATCTGGGTTACCTGATAGGATTTTTTGCCGCTGCTCTTTTTGCCGTTAAAATAAATTTCGCCTTCAGTCGGTGTATAAACGCCGGTAATCATATTAAAAGCAGTAGTCTTACCAGCGCCATTAGGTCCGATAAGACCAATCAGCTCGCCCTCATCTATATGCATGGTCAGATTGGAAACGGCACGCAGACCGCCGAAAACCATGGAAACATTATTTACCTTCAGCAGCTCTGCCATCTTTCTTACCTCCAAATCTGAACATTTCACGGCTTAATTCCACGCTGCCGAAAAGACCCTGCGGACGGCGCAACATTAAGACAATAAGAGTAATAGAATAAATAATCATACGCCATTCAGGATAATCTGACAAATAAGCGGAAATAAAGGTCAGCAGCACCGCACCGGTAATAGCACCGGTCATGGAGCCTAAGCCACCCAAAACAACCATCGTCAGAATATCGAAAGAACGCATAAAGGTAAAGGATGCAGGATGCGCCAGGAAGAAATAGTGGCTGAACAATGCACCGGCAGTACCGGCAAAGGACGCACCCAAGGTGAAAGCCATTACCTTGTATTTGGTAGTATTGATGCCCATGGTATCTGCTGCAATTTCATTTTCACGAATAGCCAGGCAGCAGCGGCCAGGAGCGGAATTCTTAAAGTTCTTAATAAAGAAGATAATAAAGATCATAATCCAGAATACATAGGCAAAAGTAGTAAGACGCGGAATACCCATCAAACCGGAAGCGCCGCCTACATAATCAATATTCAGGATACAGATACGGATAATTTCGCCTAAACCTAAAGTCGCAATAGCCAGATAGTCACCATTCAGACGCAGGGTCGGCAAACCAATTAAAAAGCCCAGAATACCTGCAGCTACAGTACCTACAATCAAAGCCAGCTCATAAGGCAGGCCCATCTTAACAGTAAGAATAGCACTTGTATAAGCACCTACAGCCATAAAACCAGCATGGCCTATAGAGAACTGTCCTGTATAACCATTAATCAGGTTAAGGCTTACAGACAGGATAATATTGATGCAGATTAAAATAATATTCAGTTCCCAGAAGGGACCAATCAAACCGCCGAACATCAGGCCCTGCAGAACTGCAAACAGCACAACACAGCCGGCGATGGCGGTCAAATCGAATTTTCTTATCGGATTCATACCGCTCACCTACACTTTCTCACGTACATTTTTGCCTAATAAACCGGCCGGTTTATACAGCAGAATCAAAATCAGGATGCCAAAAGCTGCAGCATCACGGAAGGTCGAGGAAATAAAACCGCTGACCATTGCTTCTACTACACCGAGGATAATACCGCCAATCATAGCACCAGGAATAATACCAATACCGCCAAGTACTGCGGCAACAAAGGCTTTCAAGCCAGGCATCATACCCATCAGCGGATCAATGGAGTTGTAGTATACACCTACCAGCACGCCGCCTGCAGCTGCCAGTGCACTGCCCAGTGCAAAGGTCATGGAGATTACTCTGTCGATATTGATGCCCATCAGTCTTGCAGCATCGGCATCAAAGGAAACAGCACGCATTGCCTTACCGGCTTTGGTCTTGTTAACGATATAGGTCAAAACAGCCATAAGGATAATCGCACTTACTAAGATAACAATCTGCTGACTGTTAGCAACCAGAGGACCAAAGTTATAAACAGTCGGAGTAAATACTGCCGGGAAAGTACGCGGCTGCGGAGATACCAGCAGAATCATGCCATATTCCAGGAAGAAGGAAACGCCGATAGCAGTAATCAAAATAGCAATACGCGGCGCATTACGCATAGGTTTATAGGCAATACGTTCGATAACGATGCCCACCAGCGCTGCGCAGGCCATAGACAGGATAATAGCAGGAATAAAGGAAAGCCCCAGCTGTGTGGTAGCAAAAAAGCCAAAATACGCTCCCAGCATGTAGATATCACCGTGAGCAAAATTGATCAGCTTGATAATACCGTAAATCATAGTATATCCCAGCGCAATCAACGCATAAATACTACCTAATGATATACCGTTTATCAGCTGCTGAAAAAACTGATGAAGTAAGGTATCCATAAAAATCCTCCAAAATTTGATTGAATATAAAAGGCTGTTGATTATTACAACAACAGCCTTTTAACTTTACCGAATATTACTCAAGGGTTTACTTTTGTTTTAAAAGTCTGCGCACCGTCTACATATTCAATGATAACGGCACTTTTAATAGGATTATGCTGCTCATCAAAAACAACGTCACCAGATACACCCTTAAAACCGGAAATCTTGCTCATAGCTTCGGCAATCTTAGCCGGTTCAGCAGATTTTGCATCTTCAATAGCCTTAGCTACCAGTAATGCAGAATCATAAGCCAGTGCTGCAAAAACATCGGGCTTGGTATTATATTCCTTCTGATATTCCTCAACAAACTTCTTGTTCATCTCAGATGCTTCATCAGAAGAATACAAACTGGAGAAGTAAGTGTTGTTCAAAGCAGCTTTACCGGCAATCTCCGGAAGCTTAGCGCTGTCCCAGCCGTCACCGCCGGCAATAGGAACATTTATACCTAATTCACGTGCCTGTTTAATAATCAGGCCAACTTCCTGATAATAGCCAGGAATATAGATGAAATCAGGATTTGCAACTTTAATCTTAGTTAAAGTAGATTTAAAATCTGTATCTTTCTGCAAAAAGGCTTCTTCGATAACTACGCTTCCGCCTTTATTAGCAAAGTTTTCTGTAAAAAATTTTGCCAGACCTTTAGAATAATCACTGGTATTGTCTACTAATACAGCTGCTTTTCTTACCCCCAGATCGTTATAAGCAAAAGATGCCATTACTGTACCTTGGAACGGGTCAATAAAGCAGGCTCTGTAGTTGTATGCTCTCGTCTTGCCATCAGCAGGATTTACTGTAATATCTGGATTGGTACCCATAGGAGTTATACCCAGTACCTTAGCACCGTTGTTGATAGCTGACGCTGCTATTACCGCCGAAGACTGATTCGGCCCGATAACAGCTGCTACCCCATCCTGTGAGATAAGTTTCTGCATACCATTGGTAGCTTCGGAAGCTTCCGATTTAGTATCGGCAACTACCAGTTCCAGCTTTTTGCCGCCTAAAACACCGCCTTTGGCATTGATATCTTTAAATGCCAGGTCGATACCGTTTTTAGACGAAATACCGAAGCTTGCACTGCCGCCGGTCATCTCAAGCAAGCCGCCGACCTTTACGGTCTTATCAGCCCCGCCGGAATCTGAGCCGCCGCAGCCGCCGGTAAGTACTGCAAAAAGCATACCTGCTGCCAGCAATGATAGTAATTTGGTCCCTCTTTTCATGATTTATTCCCCCTCAAAAAAATTTATTAAAAAAGGCATGATTGGAACATGCCTTTTTTACCAAGTATAAATTTAATCAAATAAATCAGAAATTTGTTCTCTACATCTCTGTGTTAAGCTTGTTTTTTTATATTTTATGCTTACAGAGTAATTTTTTCTTTAAAGGTCGGTACGCCATTTTCCAGAGACAGAATCAGAGCGCCCATAATCGGGTTGTGGTTTTCATCAAAGGTGATCTTACCGCTTGCAACCGGCAGGTCTTTGGTTTCAGCAATTGCTTTTGCCAAAGCAGTACCATCGGTGGTGCCTGCACGTTTCATAGCGTCAGCCAGAATTAAGCCGGCATTGTAACCTTGCATTGCGAAGATATCAGGATCTTTCTGATATTTTTCTTTGTATGCTTTAATGAAGTTTTGTACAGAAGGATCGGTATCTTGAGCAGAGAATGCACTTACATAGTAGCAGTTTTTCAAAGCATCTTTACCAGCAATTTCAGCCAGTTTCGGGCTTTCCCAACCGTCACTGCCCAGCATCGGTACATTCAGGCCGATTTCACGAGCTTGTTTAATAATCTTGGAAACTTCTTCATAGTAACCAGGAACATAGATAGCATCCGGGTTGCTTGCTTTAATCTTGGTCAGCGCAGCTTTGAAGTCAAGGTCTTTGGAGAGGAATGCTTCTTTAGCTACGATAGTGCCGCCTTTGCCTTCCAGAGTTTTTTGGAATACATCAGCCAGACCTTTGGAATAATCGCTGGAAGAGTCAAACAGGATTGCAACATTTTTTACCTGCAAGGTTTTGTTGGCAAATTCTGCCATTACCTGACCTTGGAACGGGTCAATGAAGCATGCACGGAACATGAAGGGTTTTACTTTGCCGTCATTTTCAACAGTGATGCCAGGTGCGGTAGCACTCGGTGCAATTTGCGGAATTTTGTTGCCTGCGGTAATCGGTGCAGAAGCTGCTACGCAGCCGCTGGTTGCAGGACCAACAACTGCAACTACTTTATCCTGGGTAACCAGTTTGGTAACTGCATTGCCTGCTTCAGAAGGCTCGGATTTGTTATCGCTTTCAACAACGGTAATCTTTTTACCATTGATACCGCCTTTAGCGTTAACTTCGTCTACTGCCATTTTGAAACCGGACAGAATGGATTTACCATAGTTAGCAACGTTACCGGTTAATTCGAAGGAGGCACCTACTTTAATGGTATCTCCGGAAGCAGCTTCTTTTTTATCGCCGCCGCAGCCGCTTACAACGGAGGCAAAGACCATAGCTGCCAATGCAGCGCTAGCCAGTTTTTTCCAACTTTTCATCTTTCTTTCCCCTTTTCTTTTTCTTTTTTAACGTTCATTATCAAATGGTTTTTATCTTCCTCTTCCATTATGATAACTTATGTGCTTCATTATACCTATAACTTAATACTTTTGTCAATATTTGTTCTAGTTTTTTTATTTTTTCATTCTTAATAACTGTAAAATTGCAACTTTTTTAATGTTTTTCTATTTTTTGTATTTTTATTTATTCTTTTTGTATTCTATATATGTACTTTACTCCTTTTGTGTATACTGGCGGCAGCTGTCATTTTATTGTATAATAAAGTGTATTTATAAGTTGAGGTAAGTAATATGAATTTTTTAGCACTGTTTTTTATCTGTATTAAAATGTATGCATTTCTTAACACCAGAGAGCTGGCCTATTTCATTCACAATTTTTCTCTGATGCTGCAGGCCAGACGCCGTAACCCAAAAATTAAGCAGGTTGTCATCATGGATAAGGGTTCCATGTTTATGGCCTTTTATTTTCTGGCTGATATCCTCTTCCTTGTTTTCTGCATTATCCTGATGTTTGATGATGCAACCTGGCAGCCCGGTTGTCTGCTGCTGATTATCTCTGCTATGGAATCTTATGCCATGCATTCTCACATCAGTGGAACATATGTTATTGACAAGCTCGGATTTACCTATCCGCAAATCTGGTTTAAGTATCTTATGAGCGGTCAGACACTCTTCATTCTCTTAAATCTTTTTCAAACCTTATGAAAATAATAAAAAGACAGTTCCGAAAATCTTCGGAACTGTCTTTTTTATTTACTCGCTTTTATTATCGCTGTATTTGACTTATAAGCGTTTTTATTTTATTACATATATATTTATACCTAATTTCTAAAAAATCCTTTTAAAAGGCATTTAAACGCATAACTTTTACAGCAGCTTTTTTTCTTCCTCAGCTAATACATAGGAAGATTTTCCGCCTTTAACATCTTTGGCATAGCAACGGTTATCTTCACGTCCATAAATACTGGTTAGGATAATACCATCATTATTTTCATCCGCCAGCAATATCGAATAACTCATTTCGCCGCCCATAGCATCAAAAGCATCATATCGTTCCATCTTTACTTTCTGAATACAGCCTTTAACCTGTTCACGCAGCTGTCCATGCTTTTGCTGCAGCTGCTGCAGTTCTGCCTGTGTTTTTTCCAGTTCCTGCAGCGTCCTGGTCAGCACCTGATCTATATTCACTTCACTGCCTTTAGTGAAATAATCATATTTCTCCTGCATTAATGCCAACTTCTTACGTGTTATTACCAGCATTATCAGCAATATAAAAATTACCACAGCTAATAATACCGTTATTATAAAAATATGCTGTCCTGCCAGCAAATTAAGTTCTTCCACTTCGTTCATCCCTCTTATCTATCTAAAATATGTTCCTATAATGGCAGCTGTAACAATCCCAGGCAGCATATTACTGATTCTTATTTTAGTTACATTCAGCATATTAGTACCGATAGCCATAATCATTACTCCGCCAGCCGCAGTAATCTCTGTCAGCACACCTCCGGCAATAAAAGGTTCCAAAAAACCTGCTAATGCCGTTATTGCTCCCTGATAGATACCAACACTGACTGCAGAAAACATCACGCCTATACCAAGATTAGCACTTAAAACAACAGAAATAATTCCATCCAGTGTTGCTTTAGCAAACAGCGTCGTATGGTCTCCTGCCAGTCCGTCCTGAATACTGCCTACCACTGCCATCGCACCAATACAAAATAAAAGTGTGGCAGAAACAAAGCCTTCGGCAATTCTTTTTGCTGCGCCTTCTTCTTTGCCGGCAACCTTACTACCAACCCATTTTCCCAGCTCATTAAGTCTGTCTTCAATACCGATGGCTTCACCAATAATGGCACCGGAAGCCAGGCTGACTATAGTAATAATAATATTAGCCGTGCCCAAGGCCATTTGCAAACCTATAACGAAAATGCACAAAGCAATGCCGCTCATCATCGTCTGCTGCCACTTTTCCGGCAAGCCGCGTTTTACCAGCAGACCTACTAAAGCACCTGCTGCTATAGCCGCAACATTAACGACAGTTCCTAAGCCTGCCATTTATACCCCTCCAAAATATCCGGCTCAGACATTAAGCAAAGTCGGCTTTGCTGCTGCAGGCTGCTCTTTTCTTTCCTGCAGCGCTTCATAAATCCTTGCTAAATCTTCTTCCGAATAATACTCTATTTCAATTACACCGCCTTTATTGCGTGCTTTGGGCATTACGGTAACCTTAGTGCCCAAAAGCTCAATCAGACGATTTTCAAAATCAGTGCAAAAAACATCTTTTTCCGGTGCCTTATCCTTTTTTTCAGCAGTTTTAGATTCTTTATCCTGCAAGGCAGTTACTACTTCTCTTACAACTTTTACCTGCTGTCCGTCTTTCAGCTTTCTTACTACGTCTTCAATAATACGGGCACTCCAGCCGTTGGCTATAATTGCTTCCGCTACTTCCAGCTGCTGTTTTTCAGGCAGACCTACCAGCTGCTTGGCCTGTCCCATGCTGAGAACATTATTGCTGATATAATCCTGTACCTTCTGTGCCAGATTCAGCAGACGCAGAATATTAGTTACAGCAGTACGACTGCGTCCTACTTTGGCAGCAGCCTGTTCCTGTGTCAGATTACATTCCTGCATCAGCTGTCTGATACCCTGTGCTTCTTCAATCGGATTCAGATCATGCCGCTGGATATTCTCTACCAGAGCAATCTCCATCATCTGCGCATCAGTATATTCACGCACCAGTACCGGTACTTTCTTTATACCAGCCAGTTTAGCTGCGCGCAGACGGCGTTCGCCTGCCACCAGCTCCAGCTTTTTGCCTTTCTTACGTACTACCAGCGGCTGTACTACACCATATTCACGAATGGAATCAGCCAGCTCCTGTAATTTTTCTTCATCAAAAATACGGCGCGGCTGATAAGGATTGGCAGTAATATCTTTCAACTCTGCTTCCTGTGCTGCTTTTTCTTCCTGCTGTTTTTCTTTTTCAGGTTCTGCAATAGGACTGGGATTTTCTCCAAAAATTGCGCCCAAACCTTTACCCAGACCGCCCTTTTTATTCATCACCAATCACCTCGCGTGCCAATTCCATATATACCTGCGCGCCTTTAGATTTAGCATCATAATCAATAACCGGCTGTCCATGGCTCGGCGCTTCACTTAAACGAACATTACGAGGAATAATAGTCTGATACATCTTCGTTGTAAAATACTTCTTAACTTCCTCTACTACATCCTGCGCCAGATTAGTACGGCTGTCAAACATGGTCATAACAACGCCTTCCAGTTTTAAAGCCGGATTCAGATTGCGCTGTACCAGCTGGATGGTATTCATCAGCATGGTAACACCTTCCAAAGCATAGAACTCACATTGAATCGGTATAATGACAGAACTTGCCGCAGTCAAAGCATTAATCGTCAAAAGTCCCAAAGACGGAGGACAGTCGATTAATACATAATCATACTCATGCTTTACTCTTTCCAAAGAGTTTTTTAAACGTCCTTCTCTGTTCATCAGAGATACCAGTTCGATTTCTGCACCAGCCAGCTGGATAGTTGCCGGTACAAGTGACAAATTATCATAAGCTGTCGCTCTTACCGTCTCCTGCATCGGCACTTCGTTAATCAGATTATCATATACGCATTTTTTTATATCACGTTTATCAAAGCCAAAACCACTGGTCGCATTGCCCTGAGGGTCGCTGTCTATTAAAAGCACCTTGCGTCCCAACGCAGCCAGACATGCTGCCAGATTGACTGCCGTGGTAGTCTTGCCAACACCGCCCTTCTGATTGGCAACAGCGATTACTTTTACCACCTTAATTCACCTCTTGTATAAAATGATGTACTTTTTATTTTAGCATATTTTATCTGTTTCTTATACAGCTTTTCCTTAATTTATCCATGTTTCACGTGAAACATTATTTATTTTTTGCTATAAGCAATAATATTATCGCCGCTCCATTGCAGCAGTAACTCACTGTAAGCAGTAAGCCGTTCTGCAGTAAACTTGTCTCCCATTTTTAATTTTACTGCCGTTTCTAAAATCTCTTTATCTGCACCCATAGCAACATTGCTTAACTCGCTATGCTTAGAAACATATATATGGTGTGCATGATAATATTTCGCCTGCACTGTAAATACTGCTGTTTTGTATAATTCTTTTAAAATTGCCTGCTCTTCATCAAAAAGAAAATTATGACAGCAGGCATGATAAATTAAGCAGCTGTTCTGCAGCACCAATTTAGCAGCATCTTCATTCGTAACATTGTCTTTAATAAAATCAAGATTTCCATATACAGGTACAGTATCAAAATATAACTGCAATAGCTCTCCTTCATTCCATGATTTTAATATTTCAGCACTGCCGACAAAACCACACAGCTTATAATCATTGCCAAGACGTAAAAGCAAGCTTTTATACTGCTGTAAAACTTCCATTGAAAGAGATTTAAAAATAATGACTAAATCCAAATCACTGTCTGCACTGGCTTCACCTCTCCTATAACTGCCCTGTAAGCCTATACAGCAAATATTATCAGGAAAACTATGCAACATTTCATTTGTAAAATTATCCAGCCATTCAGAAAGATTTCGCATTCTTTATCCTCCTTTGCTCTAAAATCTCATAAGAAAACCCGATGTTTCACGTGAAACATCGGGTTTATTTCTTTTGCACTTTATTTAACATAAACTCTATTAATTCTTTATATTCTAATGGCAATGAATTAATATCATCTTTTAATTTTAATGCAGACAAAATATCTTTTACATCATTATTCTTAAAATTTCTGCCAACTAAAAAATCAACAGATACACCAAAATAATCAGCTATTCTTATTAACATATCAATATTTGGCTCTCTCTGCCCTCTTTCGTACATACCTAAAGCACTAATTGTTATATTTAAAGCAGCAGCCAAATCTTTTCTGGTGATAAACCTATTTTCTCTAAGTTCTTGTAACCTTTCTGCAAAAAACATTATAAAAATATCCTTTTTTATAAATATTATCATATTTATAAAAAAACAATCGTTATTATTACGATTTGTTTTATTTTTAACAACTAAATTGATTTTAGTAACATTTTGTGTTATTTTATAATTGAAAGGTGGTTAATATGAGCTTACTAAGCATAAGTAAAAAGAACAATTTAAGTTCAGAAGAACTTATAATACTTAATTCTGAATTAGAAAAAAGGAAACCAAGTAAAATAATATGTTTTATTTTATGGTTCATGAGCCCCTTAGGTATATTTGCTTTTCACAGAATATATACTCATGATTATAGAAATGCTATTTTAATGATAATTTCATTAGGAGGATTTTTTATATGGGGTTTTACAGATATTTTTAGAATAGATAGTATATGTAAAAAAAGAACTGAACAAATAGAATTAGAAGTAATAAACGACATTCAAATAATGAAAAAAGCCAAAGAAGAAAATATTGAAATTCAAAAGTTATAAAGGAGACTATCATGAAAGGCATATGTAAAAAATGTAATATTCTTTATAATTACACACCAAATTGTCCTAATTGTGGTCAAACAACAATTCTCGTAGATAAATTATATGAAAATAAAAGAAAATATCAAATATTATTAGTCTTCACAATGATTGTTGCTCCATTTACAAGCTTTATATTATATCTAAATAATCCTTTTCAGTCACATTTTTCAAAAATAATTGGAACTATAACATTTTTTATTTGGGGACTTATAGGTTATATAACATTTTCTTCAATCTCAGAATCTCATAAAATATTATTTTACTTATATCAAATCATAAATCTAATAACAGTTTTATATTTTCTAAAATATTTCTATATTAAATCAAATAACTTTATTAAAATTTTATCAATCATCTATACATTAGTAATTTCTCTTATTATACTTGCTAATTCCTTAAATTTTAATTCTAGAGAAAATGTAACAGTATTACACCCTGACAATAACATAAATAAAATAACAACAAATGCAAACCAACAAAACAATCTACAAATAAATATAACAGATACTCAACATAATACAGAATCAAATACTACCTCTTTGAAAATGCCAACTTTTGAAATAGTCGACAGTAAACTTGGTAGTCATTTAAAATCTTTTGCAGTTTATTATCCAGACCAAAGTAAAGAAAATATTATTTTGGCAGCAAAATGTTGGAATAGACAAAAAGGTAATAATAATATATTCATATATTTTGTTAAAGATAAGAGCTATAAAATTGATAACAGAAGAACTGAAACTGAAAAAGTTATAGCATTTTATGAAAGTACTGTAAACAGAAGTATTTTATATTTTTTAAATTCTGACGGTACTGCCTACGAAACAATGAATATAAAATAACAAAGAAAACCCGATGTTTCACGTGAAACATCGGGTTTATTTTTAAAACAACGGTTTAGCATTGCCGCCTTTAGGCTTTTTCATATTCTTAATGCGCAGGCTGACGATAACATCATCACCTTCAACCGTCTGCTCCATAGCTACAGGAATACCGACATCTTTAATAGCACTTACTACCTGCTTGATGCTGTTCAGATAAATACGCACATCATTAACGATAACCATGCGTTTCTTTTTCTCTTGTTTTTTATCTTCAAGCAGTTTTTCAATGTAGCTTTCTGTCTGGCGCACACTATAGCCATTATCAATAACTACGGTAAGTACCTGTACCTGTTTTTCTTCATCATCAAGCTTCAGCAAAGCGCGGGCATGACGTTCTGTAAGACCACCTTCAACTAAAATCTTACGAATTCTGTCAGACAGTCGCAAAAGACGCAATTTATTAGCAATAGTGGACTGCTTCTTGCCTACGCGGGCAGCCATAGCTTCCTGCGTAAGGTGGAACTCTTCCATCAACTTTTCATAGCCCTCTGCTTCTTCAAGAAAATGCAGATCCTCACGCTGTAAGTTTTCAATCAAAGCAATTTCTGCAATCTGCTGAGAAGTATATTCACTGATAATAACAGGAACCTCCTGCAGCTTTGCCATTTTGGAAGCGCGCAGACGACGCTCACCGGCAATCAGCATATAACGGCCATTATCAGCCGGAGCCACCAGTAAAGGCTGCAAAACACCAAACTGAGCAATAGAAGCTGATAAATCACGCAGTGCTTCGTCATCAAAATTTTTACGCGGCTGATAAGGATTAGGAAAAATCTGGTCAATGGCAACCTTGACAACCTTAACTTCACTGATCATATTACTGTTGTTTATAACCCCGCAGTCGGTATCAAGTACAGAAAATCCATCATCAACAAACATAATCTTCCTCCTTATCTGCTTCCTAAAGGCTGTTTTTCCGGAGTTCCTGCTTTGCGCGGATACTGTGCCGGAGTACTTTTAATCTTCTTAATACGGATAATTGCTCTGCCGTCATCAAGTCCCGGCAGCTTTACAGGTTCACTGGAAAGCAGCTTACCGCCCAATATTTTTACAGCTGCATTAGCTTCTGTAATTTCCTCAGCAAATTTACTGCCCTTTAAAGCAATAAACATACCATCTTTTTTTACCAGCGGCAGGCAGTATTCCGCAAGTACACTCAAACGTGCTACTGCTCTGGCTGTAACAATATCATATGCTTCACGATGCTTCTTGCTGCGGCCAGCATCCTCTGCCCGAAGATGCTGACAGGTAATATCCTGTAAATTTAGTGCTTCTATTACCTGTTCCAAAAATTTCAGTCGCTTGCCTAAAGAATCAATTAAGACTACTTTAAGAGACGGACAATATATTTTTAGCGGCACACCGGGAAAACCAGCACCGGTACCAACATCAGCCAGCACCTTACCTCCCTGCATAGCAGGCTCATAAGCCAGCAGAGAATCTATCATGTGCTTCACTGCTACTTCTTCCGGTTCCGTAATAGCCGTAAGATTCATAACTTTATTGGTTTCAACCAGCATTTCATAATAGCGGGTAAACTGCTGCAGCTGCAGCTCGGAAAACTTAAGTCCAGCTTCCAGACCTTTTTGAGCCAGAATTTCTGCAAACTCCATCAGTCCTGCTCCTTTCGCCGTTTTACTTCCAAGGCAATCATCAGCACGTTAATATCAGCAGGAGAAACGCCGCTAATACGAGAAGCCTGTCCAATAGAAGTAGGTTTTACCTTATCAAGCTTTTCTGCGGCTTCTGCTGAAAGCTCTTTAATTTCATGGTAATCAATATCTGCCGGTATTTTTTTGTTTTCCAGCTTCAGAGCACGCTCTACTTCCTGTCTTTGCTTAACTATATACCCTTCATACTTGGCATGTATTTCTACCTGCTCAGCAGTCTGGCTGTCTAATTCCGGCAGCTCAAAAGCCTGCTGCAGTTTATTGTATGTAACTTCCTTACGGCGCAGTAAGTCAAGCAAGCTGATACCGCTGCGCAGCGGCGTACTGCCCATTGCTGTAAGTTTAGCATTGTTTTCTTCATTAGGAGCAATATTTATTTTGCCAAGCTCGGATAATGTTCTTTCCAAAGCAGAACGTTTAGTACAGAATTTTTCATATCTGCTGTCATCTACCAGTCCCAGCTGACGTCCAAGCTCTGTCAGACGAAGATCTGCATTATCCTGTCTGAGCAGCAGACGATACTCTGCTCGCGAAGTCATCATTCTGTAAGGTTCATTAGTACCTTTAGTTACCAGGTCATCAATCAAAACACCGATATAAGCCTGGTCACGACGCAGTACAACAGGTTCCTGACCGTTAATCTTACGCATGGCATTAATTCCTGCCATCAGACCCTGTGCAGCAGCTTCTTCATAACCACTGGTACCGTTTGACTGTCCGGCAGAGAAAAGCCCTTTAATTGCTTTATGCTCCAAAGACGGTTTCAGCTGCAGCGGATTTAAACAATCATAATCAATAGCATAACCGGCACGCATCATTTTGCAGTTTTCCAGACCTGGAATAGTCTGCATAAACTGCAGCTGGATATGCGCAGGCAATGAGGAACTCATTCCCTGTACATACATTTCATTGGTATGCATACCTTCTGGTTCAATGAAGAGCTGATGACGTTCCTTATCAGCAAAACGCACCAGTTTAGATTCGATAGACGGACAATAACGCGGACCCACACCTTCTACCATACCATTAAACATACCGGAAAGATGCAGATTATCGCGAATTATCTTATGAGTAGCAGCATTCGTATAACTCAGCCAGCAAGGTACCTGCATCCTTTCCTTAATATCACTGATAAAAGAAAAGTTACGTACTACTTCATCGCCATACTGAGGCTCCATCTTGCTGTAGTCAAGGCTTCGCGCATCAACCCTGGCAGGTGTACCGGTTTTAAAGCGCATCAGCTCCACACCGTTTTCCAGTAATGATGAAGAAAGCTTAGTCGCACTGCGCAGTCCGTTCGGACCACATTCATAATTAACCTGTCCGTAAACAATGCGTCCGCGCAGATAAGTGCCTGTAGCCAAAATTACACAATTAGCTTCAAAAATCTCACCAGTCTCTGCTTCTACACCTACTACTTCCCCATTGCTTACCAGCAGATTATCAATCATCAGCTGTTTCAGCTCAAGATTTTCCTGACGCTCTACTATCTCTTTCATCAAAGTGTGATAATAGGGTTTATCTTCCTGTCCGCGCAAAGCATGTACTGCATATCCCTTGCCGGTATTTAAAAGGCGCATCTGGATACAGGCTTTATCGGCACTTATACCCATCTGACCGCCTAAGGCATCAATCTCACGTACCAAATGACCTTTAGCCGGTCCCCCGATAGAAGGATTACAGGGCATTAAAGCCACATTATCCAAAGACAGCGTGGCTAAAAGCGTTTTGCCGCCAAGCCTTGCGGCGGCAAGTGCAGCTTCCACACCGGCATGTCCGGCACCAACTACAATTACATCAAATTTATCAGTAATATATCCCATAACTCTCAGTCCTAAATTTATTTACCAATACAGAAACGGGCAAAAATTTCGTTGATAATTTCGTCCTGCACTGTATCACCGGTAATTTCTCCCAGTAAATCAATAGCATTGCGTACATCAATAACAATGCAGTCATAAGGCAGTCTTTCCTGTGCTGCCCTTTGAGCATCCTGCAATGACTGCAGTGCCTGGCGCAGCAATTCTTCATGTCTGGCATTCTGTACATAGACACCGTCACTTAAAGTACCTTCACTGCCATAAACATAATTTTTCAGCCAGGCAGCAAAACGATCTATACCTTCATTTGTACGAGCAGATAAAGGCATAACCTTATCTATGCCAAAACGTTCCTGCAGCTGCTGCAGCGTAGTATCAATTTCCAGGTCACTCTTATTTACTATTATAACACAAGGTTTTTCAGATGCAGCCTGCAAAATTTCCTCATCTTCAGCAGTTAATCCTTCTGAACCGTCAACTACACAGATTACCAGCTCGGCATCCTGCAGCAGGCGGCGGCTTTTTTCCACACCAATCTGCTCTACATAGTCTTCTGTTTTTCTGATACCTGCAGTATCTGCCAGTACCAGCGGAACTCCATCCAATAACAGCTGTTCTTCAATAACATCGCGAGTTGTGCCGGCATATTCGGATACAATAGCTCTTTCTTCTTTTAAGAGAGCATTTAACAGACTGGACTTACCTACATTAGGTCTGCCTACGATAGCAGTACGCAAACCTTCACGTAAAATTTTGCCTGTATGTGCATATGCCAGCAGGTTTTCAATACCTGCTGCTGTATTGGCAATACTGCCAGCTACAGTATCAAAAGTAACATCCTCAATATCCTCTTCCGGATAATCAATTACTGCTTCAAGATTAATTACTACATCCATCATCTTACTGCGCAATTTACGCAGTTCCTGTGCCAGCTGTCCGTTCTGCTGACGCACAGCCAGCTTAAGTGACGCCTCACTTCTGGAACGGATAATATCCATCACAGCTTCTGCCTGCGTTAAGTCTATCCTGCCGTTTAAAAAGGCCCTTTTGGTAAACTCGCCTGCTTCTGCCGGACGAGCACCATTTTGATAAGTCAGCGCCAAAATTTTTTTCAGTGACTGAATACCGCCGTGACTTTGAATTTCTACAACATCCTCTGCCGTATAGGAATGCGGAGCCTGCATATATACACACAGTACTTCATCTACCATAGTACCGTCCGCATCGGTTACATGACCGTATACTAAAGTATGATGCTGGTATTCAGACAATTTTTTACCTGAACGGGACTTAAATATTTTTTCTGCCGTAGCTAAAGCATCAGCACCGCTGATGCGCACAATACCTACCGCTCCCTCGCCCAAAGCGGTAATAACAGCACTGATTGTATCTTCTGCCACTCCTGCAACCTCCTTTAAAAGATAAACCCAGTAAAATTTTACTGGGTTTAAAGTACTTTATTTTTTTAATTCAATTACAACATGACGATGCGGTTCGTCCCCTTCACTCAGAGTAGTTACTCTGCGGTCACCCTGTAATGCCATATGAATGATTTTGCGTTCATGAGGATTCATAGGTTCCAGCGCTACACGTTCACCAGTACGTTTAACCTTGTCAGCCAGTCTGGAAGCCAGTCTGGTCAAAGTTTCCACGCGGCGGTCACGATAATCTTCCACATCGATGATTACGCGTACTCTCTCAGCACTGTTCTTATTGGCAACAAGATTAGTAAGATACTGCAAAGCATCCAAGGTCTGACCATGCTTGCCAATCAAAATGCCCATATCACTGCCATGCAGCTTAAAGGTAACACTGCCATCATTTTTATTGATGAATTTTTCCATTGCTACATCAATCTTCATTGCACCGAAGATTTTCTGCAAAAATTCTTTAGCTTTAGCAACAGCTTCATCATTAACAACAAATTTTTTCGGTTCGCGTACAGCCGGTGCTTCTTCCTGCTCTGCGGCTGCCGGAACTTCTTCTACTTCTTCTATTTGAGGTTCATCCTGCTCGGTAACGGCAACTACGGTTTCTTCCTGCTCATAAACAACGGTTTCCGTTACTACAGCAGCTTCCTTAACTGTTACGCGCACTTTCGCATCTTTGCGGCCAATGCCGAAAATACCTTTGCGTCCTTCTTCCAGAACTACTACATCAGCCTGTTCAGCAGTAATGTTTAATTCTTTTAAAGCCTCTGCAACTGCTTCTTCGACACTTTTGCCATTTTTCTCAACAAAAGTCATCTCGCACAACTCCTAATTTACTTATTTACCAGCAGCTTTATTCATCAAAGCCTGCTGTCCAATCTGCATAATATTCATTACTACCCAGTAAATAACCAGACCTGCAGGGAAATTCAAGCTGATATAACCGATAAAGAGCGGCATGAAATACAGCATGATTTTATTTTGCGGGCTGGAGGTATCCGGCATGGTCTGCTTGGATTGAATAAAGGTAGTCAAAGCAGACAATATCGGCAGAATATACATGGGGTCAGGATTGGAAATGGTTTCCATCCACAAAAAGTTAGAAGGACCTGCATAGCTGAAATCACGGATACCGTAGAAGATACCGATCATAATAGGCATCTGCACCAGTAAGGGCAGGCAGCCTGCCAGCGGATTTACACCTTCATTTTTATAAAGATTAGCCAGTTCCATATTCAGACGCTGTTTGTCATCTTTATATTTTTCCTGGATTTCTTTCATTTTCGGCTGAATGCTCATCATTGCCTTGGTAGATTCAATCTGCTTTTTAGTCAGCGGGTACAGAATCAATTTTACAATGACGGTCATAATTACGATTGCCAGACCATAACTCGGTACGCCCAGCATATTTGTAAGGCCATAAAGAAACGTAATGACCTGCTGCACAATATTACTCAGAAAATCCAAAATATCACTCCTCAAAATATTCTTAAAGGTATAGAAATTTATCAACTCAATCCATTATTGTACAGGATCGTATCCTCCCGGATGAAAAGGATGACATTTAGATAAGCGCTTTATCGTCATCCAGGTGCCCTTTAACGCACCCTTTTTGGCAATCGCCTCAATAGCATACGCCGAACAGGTAGGATAAAACCTACAGGTAGGCGGAAAAAGCGGAGAAATAAATAACTGATAAAATCTGATAACAAGGATCAGGATTTTTCCCATTTTATTTACACCTTACTCTTGTAATAATGCTGCTCTTTTAGCAAGTCTTAAAAAAACACGTTCATAAGTCTTAAAATCAGCCTTAGCCAGTTTACGGCGGGCAACCCAAACAATATGATAGCCTTTTTTCAGCTTGAGCTTGTGCATACGGAACACTTCCCGCATCATTCGCTTCATACGGTTACGTACTACGGCGCAGCCCAGCTTTTTGCCCACAGCCATCCCTATCTTGACATCTTCTCCCTGCTCCGGCAGCAGATAAAATACTGACATGCCATCAACAACGGAGCGACCTTTATTATAGACGACCTGGAAGCTTTTCTTTGATTTCAAACGATTAAACTTGGAAAATGAATAGATTTTTTTCTGCATCAGTCAACAACACCTGCGCACATGGAAAAAATAGGCCACTTGCGCGGCCTATTTTATAATGTTATGCAGACAATTTCTTTCTGCCTCTAGCACGTCTTCTTTTGAGAACTTGACGACCGCCCAAAGTTTTCATTCTTTCTCTGAAACCATGGGTTCTTTTCCTTCTAAGATTGTTAGGTTGAAAAGTACGTTTCATTGTAAAATCTTCCCTCCTTATCCACCGCGAATTTTATCAAATTCTATGCTTTTGAATTGATAGCCTGCAATATATTTGTTCTATCTCCTGGATGTGCCGCAGCACGGCGCTGAGACATAAAATTTGACATAGTTACAGTAATGCAAAGTATTACTAAGATATTATATTTTAAAATAAAATGTACGTCAAGTAAAAAACTTGCAAAACGCTTATTATTAAACTAAAAGAATACAAAAAGGCGTTTTTTTAGCCTGTAAAAGATATTATTTTCTCGTAAGCATTTGCGAAGTTATCCACAGTCTGTTAAAATAATAGTGAATAAGTGTAAATGAAGTATATTCCGTTCGGCCTTGCAGTAAAAAGTAATTTTTACCGGCGCATGCCGGCGTTTTATTTTTCATACTTTTAAAGAAAGGAAAGTGGACGATGAGTTCCTATGACTTAGCAGAAATATGGATAAAATTCAAGGAAAAAATCAAGGAATCGGTCAATGAAAAGATTTTCGATATCTGGATTAAACCGATTATGCCGCTGGAGGTAACGGACGAATACTATAAAATAGCCGTCAAAAATACCTTCTTCAAAAACATGCTGGAAGAACATTATGCTTCTGTCATTGAAGGTATCCTGTCCGGTATCATGGGTAAAAATATCACTCTCATTATTGAAACCATGGAAGAACCGGCTGCAAACAGCGATTTTAAAGAAAGCATCAAAGAAAGTCAGCCCTCGGAAACTCATCAGACAGAGCTTTTTGACGACAAACAGACGGATGCAGCTGAAAGTGATACGGAAAGCAACCTGAATCCCCGTTATGTTTTTGAAACTTTCGTCATCGGCAACTCCAACCGTTTTGCTCATGCAGCAGCCCAGGCAGTTGCCAATAATCCCGCCAACGCTTATAATCCCCTCTTCCTGTATGGCGGTGTAGGCCTCGGCAAAACACACTTAATGCATGCTATCGGCAATCGCATTAAACAAAATGACCCTCGTATGAAGGTATTATATATTTCCAGTGAAAAATTCACTAATGAGATTGTCAATTCTATCTATAATAAGACTACCGAAGCCTTCAGAAAAAAATACCGTAATATAGACTGCTTAATCATCGACGATATTCAATTTCTGAAAGGCAAGGAACAAACCCAGGTAGAATTCTTCCATACTTTCAATACTCTTTATGAAGCAAATAAACAGATTATCATTTCCAGTGATCGTCTTCCTAAAGAAATAGAAACTTTGGAAGAAAGACTCCGTACCCGTTTTGAATCCGGACTAACCGCTGATATTCAGCCGCCTGATCTGGAAACACGTATGGCTATCCTGCGCAAAAAAGCTTCCACTGACGGCATCGAACTGCCTAATGAAGTAATAACCCTGCTGGCTACCAATATTACCACCAATATCAGAGAGATTGAAGGCGCCTATACTAAAGTCGTAGCCTATGCTTCTTTGATGAATATGCCTATCACCATTGAAACAGCTAAAAAAGCTCTGGACGATATGGGCAATGTTGTACACAGCAGACAGATTACTTTTGAAAACATTACTCAGGCTGTCGCAGAATATTACCATATTAAAATGGACGAACTTTTCACTAAAAAACGTACTCAAAATATCGCCTACCCTCGTCAGATAGCTATGTACCTCTGCCGTGAACTGGCAGATATGTCCTATCCTCGTATCGGCGAACAATTTGGCGGACGTGACCATACAACTGTCATTCACGCATATGAAAAAATCAGCAAAAACAGTAAATCAGACCTTTCTTTGCAGAATGATTTACAAAAACTTACTGAAAAATTAAAGCAGTAAAAGTTATCCACAAAAACTGTTGATAACCCAGCTAAAAACTGTTGATAACTTTTCAGCAAAGTTGACAACTTTTTAGCCTGTAGATTCTGTGAATAATATTTCCCAGATTTCAACAGCTTTATTTACAGCCTGAAAAACACTGCCAGACTAATATAAACAGTGTTTTCCACAATATCAACAGCTATTACTACTACGTCTACTACGTTTTATAAATAATATCCAGTTATAAAAACAAGGAGGACTGTGAACAACATGATAATTACCTGTAATACAACCAACTTAAATAAAGCAATTCAGACTGTACAGCGGGCAATAACTTCCAAACCGAGTACACCTATTTTCTCCGGTATTCATTTACTGACAAAAGATAATCAACTGGAAATTCAGGCAATGGATTTAAATATGGCTATTTCCTGCACTATTGATGCAGAAATCGCAGAAGCTGGGGAAATACTTGTTTCAGCAAAACATTTTGCTGAACTTATTCGCAAATTACCTGGAGAATCCATTACTATCACCAAAAATAAAGAAAATAAAACTATTAAAGTAGTATCCGGTAAATCTGAATTCCAGCTGCTCTTAATGGATGAAGAAGATTATCCTAAATTTCCCGAATTTGACGGTAATCAGACTATTACCTTAGAAGACGAAAAAATTAAAGAGCTTATCAAAAAAACCATCTTTGCCTGCTCTAACGACGAAGCAAGACCATTATTTACCGGCATCCTGGTAGAAATTCAGGATGGTGTTATTACCTTTGTTGGTACCAACACTCACCGCTTGGCTATCAAATCCCTGCCGCAGGAAGCAGCAGAACCTATGAGCATGATTATTCCTGCCAAAGTATTAAACGAAATTTCCCGTAATTTAGTAAGCGAACTGCCGCAGCAGGTAAAAATTTCTTTGTTATACAATCAGATCATGGTAGTAATTGATAATACTGTGATTGTTTCCCGCTTGATTGAAGGTAAGTTCCCGGACTACAGAAAAGTAATTCCGCCTAAATTTGCTGTAAAAACTACTGTTAATATTAAAGAATTAGCAGGCGCCGTAGAACGTGTAGCATTATTTTCCAATGAAGGGGATTACAGCATTATCAAAGTTAGTGTAGACAGTGATGAAATTACCATTACTTCCAGCAGTCCTGATGTAGGAACCGGCCGTGAAGTTATTTCCTGCACTACTGAAGGTGAAAAATTAAACGTAGCCTTTAATTCCAAATATATTCTCGATATCCTGAAAAATCTGGAATCTGAAGAAGCTATTTTGGAAATGAATACTTCTTTGAGCCCTGTATGCATTAAATCTGCGCAGGAAGCTGATTATACCTATATCGTAACTCCTGTACGCGTGGTTTTCTGAGGTGAAGGCAATGCAGAAGGAAAATATTGAAATTTCTACGGAATATATTTCCATTGATAAATTGCTGAAATTCGCCGGTATTGCTGATACTGGCGGACAGGCTTTTATGATGATTGAAGACGGCATTGTACAGCTGAATGGTGAAAAAATACAGGAAAAACGCCGTAAAGTATATGCAGGTGATGTGGTTACCATAGACGGTCAGCTGCAGCTTACTGTAGTACGTGAAGCAGAATGAAAATAAGAAATATTTCTGCCGTAAATTTCCGTAATTATAAAGCATTGCAGCTGGAAACTGCTGCGATGACTAATGTTTTTTACGGTCAGAATGCGCAGGGCAAGACGAATATTTTAGAAGCTGTCTTTTACGGAGCTTTCGGGATGTCGCACCGTACCTCTTCTGAGGATGAGCTGCTGCAGATTGGCTGCAGGGAAATGGCTGTAGGCATCGGTTACAGCAGTTTTGGCGGCGAACATGAAATCAGGCTAAAAAAATATCAGCAGCAGGGCCGCAATAAAAAAGACATCCTGCTGGATGGAGTTAAAGTCCGTCCAAAAGAGCATTACGGAAGTCTGAATGTGGTAATGTTCTCGCCGGAGGATTTGCAGTTGGTAAAAGGTGAACCTGCTTTAAGGCGTCGTTTTTTAGACATGCAGATTGCCCAGACTGATCCGGTATATTATGATTTGCTGGTGAAATATAACCGCGTGCTGCAGCAGCGTAATAAGCTGCTGAAAGAGATACGCGAAGCAGCCGGCACAGATAGTAACAGTCAGCTGCCGATATGGAACAGAGAACTGAGCGGACTTGCTGCTGCCGTAGTGCGCAAGCGTCTTGATGCTCTGGTGAAGCTGCAGCAGATTGCCGGAGATATCTACGCTTCCATTACTGGCAACAAAGAAAAGCTGATAGTGCGTTATGAGCTGAAAGCCAATAACAGCCAGTGGCTATATCCTGACGGCAGCCAGAATGGCTGGGAAGACTTTTTTGCTAAAGGTCTGCGTGAGCGGGAACAGCTTGATATACTGCGCGGCAATACAGGTTTAGGACCGCATCGGGATGATATGGGACTTTTACTGGACGGTAATTCACTAAAAGCTTTTGGCTCTCAGGGACAGCAGCGCAGCGGAGCACTGGCTTTGAAGCTGTCGCAGTTAGAATATGTGCGGCAGGAGATTGGTGAGTTTCCCGTTCTGCTTTTAGATGATGTTATGAGTGAGCTGGATGCGGGACGTCGGGCGCAGATGCTGCAGTTTATCGACGGCAGAGTACAAACCTTTATCACGGTTAATGACCGCGAATTGATACCGGAGCTGGCAGGCTGCGTTTATTATGAAATTGTGCAGGGAACGGTAAGGATGGCTTGAGATGAACGAAAATCTGGAGCAGGCAGAAAAGGTTGTCAGAAGATTATTTGACCCTAAATATGAGCGAACTGATAAATATATTGCCCGTGAGATAAAAAATGCCTATGTGCAGCATGTTTTGGAGTCAAATTGGCGCAGTATCTGCGGTGAGCATCTGGAAAAGCACTGCTGCGTGCATAAGATTGAAAAAAATACCTTGATTATCAGGACTGCCAGTTCTGTATGGGCAAATCATCTGCTGATGATGAAAAATCTTTTTCTGCAGAAGATTAATGCTTTTTTGCTTGGCAGCGTCATTATCAAGGATTTAAAGTTTTATTCCGGCGGACAGATTAAACATTATGAAGCAGTAAAGAAGGTTCAGGAAGATGAGCCGGAGAAAATTGGCAGCTGCAGCATCTGCGGCGTGCTGGTTTATGGCGGCGGCAGTTTGTGCAGTGTTTGTGACAGGCAGCAGCGTGAGCAGCAGGGAGACATGATTGCGGAGCTGCTACGTATCCAGCCCTGGCTAACTTATGAAGAATGCAAGGATTACTGCAAATGTGATAAAATATTATTTACAGCAGTTCGAGACCGGGTGCGCAACGGCTATTTTGAAAAGGTGCGTTTGGGTAGCGCCGGTAAAAGCGACTGCCTTTTGGCTGTTATGTTTCTGACCGGTAAAAAGCCGGAAGAAATTGATGAAAAGACCTATGCCAACACGCTGGAATATTTACGGAGGGATCAAAGTGTACCTGCACCTGGGTTCAGACTATATGGTAAAAAACAGCGAAATAATCGCTATCTTTAATCTGCGTGATCCGCAGTCCGATATTTATAACGATTATGTAGAAAAATATCGTCATAAATACCGAATTGTTGATTTGTCGGAAGACGGTAATTTTTCCAGCTGTATTTTGACGGAGGATACTATTTATTTATCGGCTATTTCAGCTTTAACGCTGAAGAAACGTTTGGAAGAAGGATTTCTTTCCAATGCCGTATACAGTAATTTTTAGTTGGTAAAGACGGAGGTAAGTATGTCCCATAATAATATTGATATTGAAGAAGCTACTGCGGTAAACGGCAAGTACGGCGCCGAGCAGATTCACGTCCTGGAAGGTTTGGAAGCAGTACGCAAAAGACCGAGTATGTATATCGGCAGTATTTCCGGACGCGGACTGCACCACCTGGTATATGAGGTAGTGGACAACAGTATTGACGAGGCTTTGGCCGGTTACTGCAATAACATAGAGATTACTATTCATCAGGATAACAGTATTACCGTTCGTGATAACGGCCGCGGTATTCCTGTAGACATGATGAAGAAGGAGGGCAAGCCTGCAGTAGAAGTAATTATGACGGTGCTGCATGCAGGCGGTAAATTTGGCGATGGCGGCTACAAAGTATCCGGCGGTCTGCATGGTGTAGGTGTTACCTGCGTTAATGCCCTCAGTGAGCAGATGGGTGTAGAAGTAAGACGTGACGGCAAAACTTACGGTATTGAATTTGCCCGCGGCAAGACTACAAGACCTTTGTATGAAAAAGGAGCTGCTTCTGATACCGGTACTACCGTACATTTTAAACCGGACAGCACTATCTTTACCGAGCTTGTTTACAGTTATGATATTCTGCGCCTGCGTATCCGTGAGCTGGCCTTTTTGAATAAAGGCATCAAGATAACCTTGAGTGATGAACGCAGCGGCAAGAGTGAAACCTTCCATTTTGAAGGCGGCATTATCGAATTTGTACGCTTTGTAGACGAAAACAAAGATAAGATTCATCCGGAGCCTATCTATATCGAGGGTGAAAAAGACGGCAATATTGTAGAAGTTGCCATGCAGTACTGCGACACCTATTCCGAAAATATCTTCACCTATGTCAACAACATTAATACCGAAGAGGGCGGTACTCATTTAAGCGGCTTTAAGAAAGCGCTGACTCGTACTATTAACGACTATGCCCGTAAAAATAATTTGCTGAAAGATGCTGACGATAACCTGAGCGGCGATGATGTACGTGAAGGTCTGACTGCTGTTATCAGCATCAAGGTGCGTGAGCCGCAGTTTGAAGGTCAGACGAAAACTAAACTGGGCAACAGCGAGATTATGCCCATTGTTGATAATTTAGTCAGTGAAGCATTGGGAGATTTCTTTGAAGAAACTCCTGCCATTGCTAAGAAAATTGTAGAAAAATCTATTATTTCCGCACGTGCAAGAATGGCTGCACGTAAAGCACGTGAACTGACACGCCGCAAGAGCGCGCTGGAAGTAAGCAGTCTGCCTGGTAAGCTGGCTGACTGCCAGAGCAGAGATGCTGCTGAAACAGAAATTTATCTGGTCGAAGGTGATTCTGCAGGCGGCAGCGCTAAGCAGGGCCGTGACAGAAAATTCCAGGCTATTCTGCCTTTGCGCGGTAAGATTTTAAACGTAGAAAAGGCTCGTTTGGATAAGATTTTAAGCAGTGAAGAAATCCGCAATATGATTACTGCTTTTGGTTGCGGTATCGGTGATGATTTTGATTTGAGCAAAGCCCGTTACGGCAAGATTATCATTATGACGGATGCCGACGTAGACGGTGCCCATATCAGAACCTTGCTTTTGACCTTCTTCTATCGCTATATGCAGCCGCTGGTGAAGGAAGGACATGTCTTTATCGCCCAGCCGCCGCTGTATCTGGTACGTAAAGGTCAGAAACATTATTATGCTTACAGTGATGAAGAGCTGCAGCGCTTGCTGGATGAAGTTGGCCGTGACAGTAATCCGTATGTACAGCGCTACAAAGGCTTAGGCGAAATGAATCCTGAGCAGCTGTGGGAAACCACTATGGACCCGGAAGCGCGCACTATTTTGCAGGTACAGCTGGAAGATGCGGCAGAAGCTGACAGCATTTTCTCCATTTTGATGGGTGACAAGGTAGAACCGCGCCGTCAGTTTATCGAAGAAAATGCCCGTAAAGTACGCAATCTTGATTTGTAAGCAGAGGTGACTGTTGTTATGAAAATCAGAAAGAATCTTTCCGATGAGGAAATGCTGAAAGGTTTCAGTGAAGAACTGACTTTTGAAAATGGCATGTACAGCGAGGAAAAGGTTAGAGAAAGCAAGATTAAGAACACTAAAAAGAATAATGCTAAAGAGTTGCTTTTGCCGGAAGATGCGCAGGAAAGACTTAATCGTTTTCTGCTGGAAATCAGCATGGAATGGCTGAAAAATAAAAACGGCGACTGCAGCTGGAAAGTACTGAAAGAAAACGGGCAGATTGTTATTAAGCCCGTAGCTAATAAGAAATAATGCTGACGCAGAAATTTATTCTGCCGCAGTGTACGGCAGAAATTACTGCTTCTGAGCAGCGAGAAACCTGTTTTGTGACAGCAGGAGGACGCAGACCGGATTTAAACTGGCTGCGGAAAGCGGCCGCAGGTTATACTGTTTACTGTGCTGATGCAGGCGGAGCCTATTTCCTTGAGGCAGGAATTGTACCGCAAAGGCTTTATGGCGATGGTGACAGTGCAGGTGTAGAAGTGTATAAAAAACTTGCTGCACAGGGAACAAAGATTTTTCAGTATCCTCCTGCTAAGGATGATACTGATTTGCAGCTGGTACTGCAGCAGCTTACTGGCTGCAATCTCATTGTCAGCGGTATCTGGGGCGGGCGCTTTGACCATCTATATAGCAATGTTTTTTCTTTGTTAGGTTATAAAGCAAAGCATGGATGCCAGGTTATTATGGCTGATGAGCAGGAAGTAATGCTACTTCTGCAGGCTTCAGAAAGGGTTCATATTTCTATCGGGAAGCTGCAGAATGTGAAGGCTGTTTCTTTACTTCCTCTTAGCAATGAAGTGCAGGTTAATATAGCTGGCGTGCGTTGGCCTTTGCAGCAAGCAAAGCTGCAGCTCTTATATCCCTATGCCATAAGTAATGAGCCTTTGGGAGATTTTACCTGTGACTGTTTGTCAGGAGCAGTGGGATTATATTTGTGTTTTACTGAATAATTAAGTGAAGAGGGGATATTTTTGGAACAGTTTGCTGCAGGGCTTGATCTGTTTTCCATAATTTTTTTGGCAGTATCTGGCTTTATTGCATCCTTTATAGATTCGACAGTAGGTGGCGGCGGACTGATTTCTACGCCTGCATTACTGGGTATTGGGTTGCCTGTACCGATGGCGCTGGGAACAAATAAAGTAGCAGCTTCTATGGGTTCTTTTACCAGCGTAGTTTCTTTCTGGAGAGCCGGAAAGATTAATAAGAAAATGGCTCTGAGTTTAATGCCGCTTTCTTTTCTTGGCTCCGCCCTGGGAGCATATGTTGTTTATCTGCTGCCGGAAGAGCTGATGAAGAATGTCATTGTCGTGCTTTTGGTAGCAGTAGCTGTTTATACTTATCAGCGTAAGGACTGGGGCGACCATGCAACTATTAAGAAGCTGGGCATAGGCGCGCTTATAGGGACATTCATTATGGCTGCCGTGCTTGGCTTTTATGATGGTTTTTTTGGTCCTGGTACCGGTTCGTTTTTGATTTTTGGCTTTTTATTTTTAGGCTTTGATTTTGTAACAGCGGCAGGCAACGCCAAAGCACTTAATTTTGCCAGCGGTGTCGGTGCTTTGGTATCCTTTGCCATGAGTGGCTCTATTATCTGGAGTTATGGACTGTTGATGGGCATTTTTATGATTTTAGGTGCTATCTGTGGTTCCCGTATGGCTATTAAAAAAGGTGCCTCTTATGTACGACCGCTGTATTTACTGGTAACTACCCTGCTGATAGGCAAGCAGGTTTATGAAATATTGTTTAAGTGATAAGGTCAGGTGATAAAGTGGATTTAGAAAATAACGGCGGTAAGGTCTTACCGGTCTACATTGAAGAAGAAATGCAGAAGTCCTATATCGACTATGCTATGAGTGTTATCATCCAGCGTGCTCTGCCGGATGTGCGCGACGGTCTGAAGCCTGTACACCGCAGAATCTTGTATGCGATGCAGGAAGCAGGTATGGCATCTAATAAGCCGTATAAAAAATCAGCCCGTATCGTCGGTGAAGTACTTGGTAAATATCATCCCCACGGCGATTACTCTGTTTATGCAGCTATCGTACGTCTGGCGCAGGATTTTTCTACCCGTTACCTGATGGTTGACGGTCACGGCAACTTTGGTAGTGTGGATGGCGACGGCGCGGCTGCTATGCGTTATACGGAAGTGCGTATGGCTAAGATTGCCGAAATGATGCTGGAAGATATTGAAAAGGAAACTGTAGATTTCGTTCCCAACTACGATGAATCTCTGAAAGAGCCCAGTGTTCTTCCGTCAAAGGTACCGGCAATCCTGATTAACGGCAGTGCCGGCATTGCCGTAGGTATGGCTACTAATATTCCGCCGCATAACCTCAGTGAGGTTGTTAATGGCCTGGTAATGCTTATAGATAATCCTGATACAGAGATTCCGCAGCTGATGACTGCCATCAAAGGTCCTGATTTTCCGACTGGAGCCAGCATTCTTGGTACTGACGGTATTCGCAGTGCTTATACTACCGGCCGTGGTGTAGTAAAGATTCGTGCTAAAGCTGAAATCGAGCCGATGGCTAAAGGCAAGCACAGAATTGTTGTCAGTGAAATTCCTTATCAGGTAAATAAAGCCAGACTTATTGAAAGTATTGCTCAATTAGTTAAAGACGGTGTTATCGAAGGCATTACTGATTTGCGCGATGAATCTGACCGCCGCGGCATGCGTGTAGTAATCGAGCTGAAAAGCGACGTTGTACCGGATGTTGTACTTAACCAGCTGTATAAGCATACCCAGCTGCAGAGCTCCTTTGGCATTATCATGCTGGCGCTGGTTAATGGTCAGCCGCGTGTACTGAATCTTAAACAGATTTTGGAATACTATCTTGCCCATCAAAAGGACGTTATTACCAGACGTACACGCTATGAACTTGGTAAGGCTAAAGACAGAGCCCATATCTTGGAAGGCTTGAAGATTGCTCTGGATAATCTTGATGCTGTTATCAGTACTATCAGAAGCAGTGCTACTGCTGATATTGCTAAGACTGCTTTAATCGAAAAATTCAGCTTGAGCATGCGTCAGGCACAGGCAATTCTAGATATGCGCCTGCAGCGTCTGACTGGTTTGGAACGTAAGAAAATTGACGATGAATACGTTGATGTAATGGAAACTATTGACTGGTTGGAAAGCGTTCTGGCTGATGAGCATAAGGTAATGAATATTATCAAAGAAGACCTTTTGGAAGTTAAGAAAAAATTCGGTGATGAACGCCGTACTGAGATTTCTTTGGATACTTCTGAAATGGATATTGAAGACTTGATTGCAGAAGAAGATATTGTAGTAACTATCAGCCATCAGGGTTATATCAAACGCCAGACTCTGGATAATTTCCGCAATCAGAAACGCGGCGGCGTAGGCAAAACAGGCGGCAGCGGTAAGAAAGCTGACGATTGTGCGGAGCACCTCTTCCTGTCTACAACCCATCATAACATTCTCTTCTTCACCAATAAGGGACGTGTTTATCGTCAAAAAGGCTACGAGATACCGGAAGCTGGACGTACTGCTAAAGGCACGGCTATTATCAATCTGCTGCCTTTAGAGCAGGGTGAGAAGATTACTGCTGTTATACCTGTAAAAGAATTTATCGAAGATCATTTCATGTTCATGGCTACTAACAAAGGTACGGTGAAAAAGACCAATCTGAAAGATTTTGACAGTACCCGTAAATCCGGTTTGATTGCTATCAATCTTGATGATGATGAAGATTTGATTGGCGTTGAAATGACTAATGGCAGCAGCGAAATCGTACTGGCTACCAGAAACGGTACTGCCATCAGGTTTGATGAACAGGATGTGCGTCCGATGGGACGTACTGCTCACGGTGTACGCGGCATTACGCTTAATTATGGTGATGCTGTTGTTGCTATGGACAGTGTCGGCAGTGAAGAATGTGAAGTACTTACAGCCACAGAGCTTGGTATGGGTAAACGTACGGCGGTCAGTGAATATCGTAAGCAGACCCGCGGCGGTAAAGGCGTTATCAATATCAAGATTACGGAAAAAACCGGTGCTGTTGTAGGCATGCGTGTTATTAATCCGCAGCAGGAAATCATGATGATTACAGCTGCAGGTATTATTATCCGTATTGATGTAGACGGTATTTCTCAGTTTGGCCGCAATGCGCAGGGTGTAAAACTGATGACACTGAATGATGATGATAAAGTAGTTTCTTTGGCTGCTGTACATCATGATGAAAGTGAAGACTGAAAAGTTGTAAAATAAAGTCATAAAATAAAAAAGCACGAAATTCCTAAGAATTTCGTGCTTTTTGTTTACCAGCCAATGCCTATCCAGGGCCCGTGATGATGTCCGCCGCCAATACCTATACCGATGCCGATAGGAAAGCGAGTTTCATGTTTTTCCTGTGACAGCTTCATAAACCAGAAACGGTAAACTTGAACATCCTGCTCAAGCTTTTGCGGTAAATCAGTATCAGTGATTATCTTATAGCCGCCGAAACTGGTGTTGCTCGTTTCGTAATCACGCAGCATTTTTGACATTTGCTCAAAGGTTTTTTTACTATTAGTATAAAACCGCAGCATTTCATTTTCTGGTGCTGCAAGGATAATTTGTTTGCGTAATGAGCGATTATTAGAAGTATCCTTATAAACAAGTACTTCATCTTCACCGGTTTTCAGATATAAGATATCACCCTGAATATTCTGCAGGCGCTGATTCATTTCTGTCAGGGTTATTTTTTCTGTCTGCAGCTTATCTTCGTCATTTTCTTTGTTGCTTTCTGCTGCAAAGATAGTTTGTGTAAAAGTAAGCAGCAGGAGTGTGATAAACAGGAGTATTTTTTTCATCTTAATCCTCCTCTCAGGATAAATAAATGTCAATTGTGAAAGTAAAGTGAAAAAAAGATGAATTTAAAGTCAGAAACAATTTTATTCTCTGATTATATGGTATCATAAAAAAACAAATTTATATATGCCTGTAATTGATATTTTAAGAGGTGAATGGATGAGCGGTAAGGCTTTAATGAAAATAATGCTGCTGAATATTCTCGGGATTGTGCTGTTTTGCAGCTGGTATCTTCCTGAAAATCATGGATTTTGGTTTCAGTTAGATAAAGGAGTGTTTTATTTTTTTAATGATTTGCTGCCGCAAAGCAAGATTTTTACATATTTCGTAGCTTTTGTTAATTTACGCTCTTTTGATTCAGTAGCTTTTATTTTTATGTTAGTGATTTTTTATAGCTATTACCGTAAATGTGATGCTCAAGGCAAGCGAAAGATGTTCTGTATCGGGATAGCTATGCTTGTGAGTGCTGTTATTGCAAAGCAGTTTGATATGCATATACCTGTAGAAAGGCCAAGTCCTACGAAATTTTTTACAGACGTTAATCTGGTGAGTCAGCTCAGCGGCTGGCATACTAAAGACAGCGCAGGTGACAGTTTTCCAGGAGATCATGGGATGATGCTTTTGATCTTCAGTACCTATATGCTGAAATATGTGGGCAGGAAGGCTTTTGGCCAATGTTTTGCTGTTTTTGTTCTTTTTTCGCTGCCGCGTATTATGGGTGGAGCACACTGGCTGACTGATATAGTTGTAGGTTCTGTTTCTATAGTTCTCGTGGTATTGAGCTGGTTATTATTAACACCTGTCTCAGACCGTTTTATTAGTTGGCTGGAGCAAAAAGTACCGCTTAAATTTTTTATAGCTAAGAAAAATAATTAAGCTTTTATGAGATAAAAGAACTGCTCTGCTGCAGTTCTTTTTTTATTATTTTTATGATAAAATGAATTGATATAAGAAATTTTATAATTTCAGCAAGGATGTGAAAAAATGGAATTTGTTAAATCTGCTGACGTAGTCGTTATCGGCGGCGGTATTGTTGGTACTGCTGTTTTACGCGAGCTTTCCAAGTATGATTTAAAATGTATCCTGGTAGAAAAAGAGCCTGATCTGGCAATGGGTACTACCAAGGCCAACAGTGCTATACTGCATGCTGGTTTTGATGCTCCTACTGGCAGCTTGAAGGCTATTACCAATGTACGCGGCAATAAGCTGTATCATGAACTGGAGCAGGAGCTTGATCTGGATATTAAATGGACCGGCTCTTTAGTTGCTGCAACCACTGACGAAGAAATGGCAACTTTGCAGGAACTTTTGGAACGCGGTAAGGCGAACGGTGTAGAAGGCCTGAAAATTTTAAGCCGCGAAGAAGTACTGCAGAAAGAAAAAAATCTTACCTCTGTGAAAGGTGCTTTGTGGGCTCCCAGTGCAGGTGTATGCTGGCCTTTTGGTGCTGCCCTGGCTTTTGCAAGATGTGCAGTGCAAAACGGTGCAGAGGTTATGCGTGACTGCCGAGTATTAGGTTTCATTAAAGAAGATGGACGTATTACCGGCGTTGAAACAAGTCAAGGTGTTATCAAAACTAAATATGTAGTAAATGCTGCCGGTGTTTATGCTGATGAGATTGCTAAACTGGCCGGTGATGAAAGCTTTACTATTACTCCGCGCAAAGGCGAATATATACTGTTTGACAAAACTGCCTGCAGCAGCCTGGTATTTGGCGTAGTATTCCCTACTCCTACCAAGAAGTCTAAAGGTATCCTTGTTTGCACCACTACTCATGGCAATACCTTTATCGGACCGAACGCTCAGGATATGGAAGATAAGGAAGACCATGCGGTTACTGCTGAAGGCATGAACGAGATTATTGCTTCGGCTCGCAAACTTATTCCTAATCTGCCTATGGGTGCGGCTATTACCGAGTTTTCCGGTCTGCGTGCTGTTTCCAGTACAGGCGATTTCATTATCGGTGCTTCTGCCGTAGCTGGCTTATATAATGCTGCCGGCATGCAGTCTCCCGGTCTGACTGCAGCTCCTGCTGTTGCAGAAATGATAGCAGAGGCTATCGTAAAAGACAGCGGCGCTCAGGCTAAAGCTGATTTTAAAGCAGAGCTGCCGAAAAAACCTGTTTTCAACAGGCTGAACTGGGATAAACAGGCTGAGCTGATTAAAGAAAACAGCCTGTACGGACGCGTAATCTGCCGCTGCGAAACTATTACTGAAGCAGAGATTGTAGAAGCTATCCATGAGTCCTGTGGTGCACGTACAGTTGATGGTGTAAAACGTCGTACCCGTGCCGGTATGGGACGCTGTCAGGGCGGTTTCTGCGGTCCGCGTGTTACTCAGATCTTGGCACGCGAGCTGAATATACCTGTTCCGGAAGTTTTAAAAGAACGTGCTGATTCCCATATGTTCTATGAAAAAAATCAGGCGCAGGAAGGAGAAGCATAATATGAATCAATTATATGATGTAATCATCGTCGGCGGCGGACCGGCAGGTCTTTCTGCTGCTTACAGCGCCTGGGAGAACGGTGCGAAAAAAATCATTATTATTGAACGTGACCGCGAGCTGGGCGGTATTTTACAGCAATGCATTCATAACGGTTTCGGCTTGCATCATTTTAAAGAAGAGCTGACTGGACCCGGTTATGCACATCGCTGCATTGAACTGATTAAAGATAAACCCGAGATTGAAGTCTTGGTTGATACTATGGTTCTGGATGTGCTGCGCAATAAGACTGTTATTGCAGTAAGCCCTGAAAAAGGTTTACTGCAGCTGGAAGGCAAGACGGTTATCCTGACCATGGGCTGCCGTGAACGTACTCGCGGCGCTATCCGTATTCCCGGTGAGCGTCCTGCTGGCGTATTTACTGCCGGTGCTGCTCAGCGCATGGTAAATATGGAAGGCTATCTGCCCGGACATAAAATCGTTATTTTAGGCAGCGGTGATATCGGCCTTATTATGGCGCGCCGTATGAGTCTGGAAGGCTGCAAAGTCCAGGCTGTACTGGAAATTTGTCCGTTCTCTAATGGCCTGACCCGTAATATCGTGCAATGTCTAAATGACTTTGATATTCCTCTGCATTTGTCCCATACAATCGTTAAGATTCATGGCGAAGGCCGTGTAACCGGCGTTACTGTTGCCAAGGTTGACGAAAAAATGTGCCCGATTCCCGGCACTGAATTTGATATAGAATGTGATACTGTACTTCTTTCTGTTGGTTTAATTCCTGAAAACGAGCTGTCTCGCGGACTGATGCTGGAAATGCATCCTCTGACCAGCGGTCCTGTTGTTGACCAGCATCGTCAGACCAGTCTGCCTGGTTTCTATGCTGCCGGCAACGTAGTACATGTACATGATCTAGTAGACTTTGTTTCTGAAGAAGCTGAAATTGCCGGCAAATTTGCTGCATTGGAAGCTCAGGGTAAACTGGATAAAAATCTGCGTACCGTTAAGGTAAATCCTGTTGATGGCGTAAGAACCTGCGTACCGCAGAAACTTTCTTTGCCGCAGGGCGGTGAAAAAGCCAAACTCTTTATGCGTGTTGCTGCTCCGCAGCGCAAAGTACGTCTGGAAGTAAAGAGCGGCGATACTGTACTGGTAAGCAGAATGCTTCCTGTTGCTAAACCCAGTGAAATGATTGCCGTAGAAATACCTGCGGAAAAAACTGCTCTGATGGGCGACGAAATTACCGTAGGTTTAAAGCAGTAAGGAGGGTAAAAGATGGCTGTTGAAACAAGAATTATGAACTGCATTATGTGCCCTTTGGGCTGCGAAATGACAGTGACTGTTGAAGACGGAGCTGTTACTGATGTAAAAGGCAATACCTGCCCCCGTGGTGCTCAGTATGCAAAAGACGAAGTAACTGCGCCTAAACGTATGCTTACTTCCACTGTTGCTATTGAAGGCGGTCTGCTGCCGTTACTGCCCGTTGTATCTGCTGCTGTACTTCCGAAAGGAAAAATTCTTGAATGCGCTGCGTATCTGCGTAACGTAACTGTACAGGCACCGGTAAAAACAGGCGATGTTGTTGTGAAAGATATACTCGGCTTAGGTGTAGATATTGTTGCCAGCCGTGATATGGAAAAAATCTGATTGTCAGATATTGAGGAGGAATAATAATGAAAATCTCCGGTAAATTTCTTGCATTACTTGCTGCAGGCACATTCTTTATGGGCAGTGCACAGGCCGCTGTAGTGGAAACTCCTAATGGTGCTGTCAATAATCAGCCTGAAATCTCTGTTATGCTGCCTGGTCAGGCACATGATAATGGTTTCATGGAGGCTGGCTATCGCGGTTATCAGCGCATAGCTGCTGAAGTTACTGACGATGTAAAATGTGTTTATGATGTTTCTGCTACATCTGAACAAGGTGCTTTGACAGAGCAGCTGCGTCAGCTTGCCCAGGAGGGTCCTAAACTGATTATTGCTCATGGCGGGCAGTGTAATGCACCTGTTGAAACAGTAAGCAAAGAGTTTCCGGATATTATGTTTGTTGTTATTCAAGGCAATGTAAAAAGCGATAATGTCAGCAGTTACAAGGTTGACCAGGAGCAGTCTGCCTTTTTGGCAGGCGCACTGGCTGGCTATATGACTAAGACTGACAAGGTAGGTCATATTTCCGGCGCCTGGCCTAAACCTGGTCTGCAGGCACGTGCTGCTTTTTACGATGGTATGATGTATGCCAATAAAGACGCTGAATTTTATACTCATTTTACCGGTAATCTTGACGATAATAATATCAATGCAGCGGCAGCAGAAGGCGAGATTGCTGCAGGCTGTGACATTATCTATACCATGCTGAATGGCGGACGTTTTGGCGTAAATGATGTTATTGCTGCTACAGAAGGTCATGTAAGGGAAATTGGTAATGTTATTGACTGGACGGAAGTTTCTCCTATATTTATCGGCTCTGCCGTAGCTGATTCCAGTGTACCTATTGTTAATGCTGCCCGTGAATATAAACAGGGAGTATTAAAAGGCAATGTTATTACGGTAATTGGCTTGGAAGACCCTGATGTAGTACGTCTGGCTGTATCTGACAATGTTCCTAAGAAAATCGTTAAGAAGCTGGAAAAATTGAAAAATGACGTTTTAAATGGAAAAATTAAAATCAACCATGAATATACAGGCATGGAATTTGATCCCAGTACCGGAATATTTGTAGATCAGGATTTTAAAAATCACAAATAAATATATAATAAAGCACAAAAAGCTGCACACGTTTTAGTGTGCAGCTTTTTTATTAGGTATTTTTAGCTACGATAGCGCCAACTACAGCACCAATAATAAAACCGGTAACTGCATTGCCGTTTTCGTCCTTACCTTTATTATTATCTTTCCAGTGATGATCATGTCTGTCATAATGAACTTCGCTTTTATGCGGAGGAGGTGGTGGTTCATGCCTTGCTGCCGCGGCAATACCTGTAAGAAGGAAGAGAAAGGTAGATAACAGCTAAAGATGAGGCTGTTATTTTCTTTATATAACAGGATATGTTTTTCATAATACGTCACCGCTTTCTTAAAAAGTCTGTTTAAATTATAAAAATTAAAGATGTCTTTTTTATGTTTTTTTTCTGGATTTTAGTGATTTTAATGGTCAAAAACAGGTAAAAAATACTAAAATTTTACTAAAATATGGAAATTTTTGACATATGTTTAATACAGGTATAATAGGCCTTTGTTTGCCAACGCGGCCTGGCGTACAGTAAAAAATGTTAAAAAAGTTACAAAAAAGGTGTTGACATAATGACAGGGGGATGGTATTATATACAAGTCGCCGAGATACGGCGGCGGAACCTTGAAAACTGAA